>Ga0307377_10000867_pt1 | contig 40117 bp, 33 predicted proteins | sample TR3MG_FD_202535 | JGI IMG/M metagenome (GOLD analysis project Ga0307377, IMG submission 202535) | Soil microbial communities from Risofladan, Vaasa, Finland - TR-3 | ecosystem: Environmental > Terrestrial > Soil > Coastal area > Acid sulfate soil | place: Finland: Risofladan, Vaasa | collected...
GCCGCTATCGAGACCAATCCTGAAAGAATCAAAGCCTTCTTCAAAGATCCACTCGTCGCATATGCCGCTTAGCAGTATTTTCTTGCCGGATCAATAGTCCGGCCGTGGATGCGCTTGTCGGCTCAGCGCTCTTCCCAGTGGTCCAGATACGCCTGCGCCTCTTCAAGGCTCTCGAACTTCTTGCCCTTCAGCGGCGTCATCTGCGCATGGTTGACGCCCGATTCCACTTTTCCTTTTCGATCTGGATCGCGCACCTTGCACGGCAGTACCGTCACGCCGTAGTGCGCCAGAACGTCGCGATACAAGGGTTCAGGGCCGGATCGTAGAAGTCAGCAGACAACACGCCCTCGCGAAGATTGTCCAGAACCGCAACCCGCGGTGAACCGCCAAGGCGACGAAAAGCCTTCTCGTGAAGCTCGGCGCACACACACGCACTCGACCGGAAAGCCAGCAGCCGAACACATTTGCGACTGCAGCCCAGTGTAAGAACAAACAGCTGCGTGTGCCGGTACTTGCCGCTATCCGGATCGCGCACCACCGGCCCGGTGCCGTAATCGACCTGGCACTCCTCGCCGGGTTTCGTCTCGATGATCACCCGCGCTTCAGGCGATACCGCTCCAGGTAACTTGAGTACGAATCGCTGAACACTCTGATAGCTGCTTGTGAACCCGTGCTTATCGACAAGATCCTGCCAGATACCCATCGCGTTGCGGCCTCGCGACAGATCCAGCTCGATCATCTCCCGATACGGTTCACTGGCTCCGGACGGGCGCGTGCTGCCTTGCTCCGGCAACGTCACTCCCGGCAAAAAGCCGGTAATCACTTCGTTGGCCGGTTTTTCCGCTTCTTCGCTAAAAGGGTCGGTGGCCACCGAACTGGCCGACTTCGCCGGAGCCTTGCGCCCCCAACCTCCAGGCGTGCGTAGCGCTATCCCGACCGACCTCAAGTATCCGCCAGCGCCGTCTCGCGACGGACTCCCGTCGCCCCTTCGATCCGACGCAGGGACCAACCAAGACGCCCCAGCGCAATCACCTGTTCCTGCTTCGCTTTTTCCAAGACATTACCCATGCCAACAGAGGCTAATTTCCCCCGTCGGAGCTAATGTCTTAGGCCACTTCGCTATGGCCGGTTTTGAGGTGATAACCTATGGCCGCTTTTGGGTGATCGCCGAGGAAAACTCCCCTCTTTTGATGCAGGCTACGCATCACCATATTCAGTCTCGCCACCGTGTGGCGTTTCCCAGTGCCTTCCCGGACACTCCTTCGTCAACTCCGCGCGTTCGTCCTGATTGGACTTGCGATTCTCAGCCATTCACTTGGCTTTGTAACTCAGCAACTACCGGCTTGCCCATCGGATGAACGGCTGAGGCGCGCGCCAGGAGATACCAGGCGAACCAGGCTGGCGTCGTCCAGAGATAGGCGGCCGAGGCCACCTTGATGCCGAGGACGAGTTCGATCTCGATCGTGAGGCTGGCGATGGCGAGAAGGACCAACAGGAAACGGGAGCGCGTGGCGTAGGCGCCTTGCAGGAGAGCCGGTATTGCGAGGACGCCGTCGTAGACCCATGAATAGGGCGCGGCGAGGAGCGAGACCAGCACCAGCAGGTGGCCGCGGGTTCTCCAGTCCCAGCCTTGCCGTCGTGGCCAGAACCAGGCGAGCGCCCAGACAGATCCGAGGGCGGGGACCAGATACTGGAGCCAGATGGATTGCGGGCTGAAATGAAGGCGCAGAACGACAATCAGACACGGAATGTATTCGCTCCCCAAGTTTGCGGCATGCATCATCTTTGCGTAATCGGACCAGGCCGATGGGTAAATGAGCCAGGCGAGAGCGCAGCTTGCGGCGATGGCAACCAGCGCACCAGCCAGAATTCTGTAACTCCTAGAGAGGACTATCCACACAAGGAGGACAAGTCCGAAGGGGAGGAAGAGGTGAGGCTTAAGGGCGCATAGCCAGAGGGAGGCGCCGGCCAGGAAGGGCCGCGACCGATGCAGGTAGAGAAACAAGACATAGCCGAGAAGCGCGAAGACAGAGGTCTGTCCCATGATTGCGCAGATCATGGCGGGTCCGAAGGAGAGGCCAAGCCAGTGCAATTGGTTTTGAGGGCTACCGTGCATCTTTCTGAGGAGGTGGACGGAAACCAGCACACAACCAACAATGCCTAGCGACCATATGAGGGCTGCAAATCGGGGCCCAATGAGGCCGAGCGGGAGCACGAACGGCAGGACCCAGGGTGGGTTGCGCATGTAGAGGATTTTGTACTCTGAGTTGAGGCCGGCGGCGTGCTCAATGCGCATCATGGCGGCTGGGTCGTAGGGATTGGCGTGGTGGATGAGCTGCTGCCCAGTGGACCAATAGACGACGAAGTCGCGCCCCCCCGCAATAGTTCCTGAAAAGGGAACAACGCACAGAAACAAAACGGTTAATGCCAGGGCCAGCGCAGAGACGGTTGCGATCGCAAAATCGGCGAAATCAACACGCGGTTTGGCCTCGGAGAGATCCGGACTGCTTGCCATGATGGCTATTCTACGGTCTGCCCGTCGACGACTTCCATTGTTCGCGTGCCTACCACGCCAAATATGGTCAAGAAACTTTCAGGTCATGTAAACGGCGCCAGCCTATACTGTCCTTGCTGTAAACGGCTGTTTACAGCGAGTAGATGAGTCACGCAAGAGCGATTCCGTAAGTAGTTGATTTATAAGGAGCGAGTTGAGGGCCGAGAATGGCATGCGGCATGCAATAAAGAGGGCACTCAGCTGAGGCTGGGTCATTAGACACTCTGGGAGGAGAAATCAAATGAACAAGTTCCTTTTCAATCTGTATGTCAAGTTCCAGGACCTTAAGAACGGTGAAGAAGGTCAGGATCTGGTCGAATACGCTTTGGTCGTGGCTCTAATCGCTTTCGGTGCAACTGCTGGCATGGGCGCGCTGGCAACTGGCATTAACAACGCATTCAACACCATCAGCACGTCCCTCGCCAGTTCCGTCGGGTAGTCCAGGCCTGGCCGAGTGACGGCCGGTAATCTGCGCTTGACCGGTCCTTTGCGGGAGAGATAAGTTCGCCAGATCGCCCCGCGGCGTACTTCTCTTCAGCAAGGGGTCAATCCAAAACTAGGTCTTCGGCGGGCAACTATTTGTCGCCGGATTCTCTTTAGCGACGCAAGCTTCAATACGGGAGAGTGCGTGAGGCGATGCAATTGCCTCACGCACTCTCCTTTGCGTTTTATGCCCAAGATTAAACGAGCAAATACACCGCGCCGGTACTGCGCGTGGTCCTGGGTGGCCGATACCGTCTAGAATGATGCACAACATGAAGATGAACAGGACACGCGGCATTGGTCTGCTCGTATTGCTGTTGAGTGGCGGGATTTCGATGCTGTGGGGTGTGGCGATCGGGTTGAGCGTAGAAGGCGGAGCGCTGGACTTTCAGGCGGTCTACTTCGGCACGCGCTGCCTGCTTGAGCATCACAATCCTTATAATGTGGCGGAACTGGAGGCTGTTTACAAGGCCGATGGCGTGGAAAGCCCTTCGGAGACCGCCAGGCATCGCCAGACCGTAACGCTTTATGTAAATCTGCCGACGACTTTTCTTTTTGTGGCTCCTCTTGCGAAGCTGCCCTGGAGCGCTGCGCAGGCGATTTGGCTGGTGTTGCTTTCAGGATTTTTCTTGCTGGGCGCAATTTTGATGTGGCAACTCGGTGAGGACTATTCTCCGGGTGTCACTCTTTTTCTGATTTGCATCCTGCTTTTAGAAAGTGAACTTACCTTTGCAACCGGCAATACGGCCGGCATTGTGATCGGCCTTTGCCTAGTGGCAGTGTGGTGTTTTGTTCGAGAGCGATTTGTGATGGTGGGTGTGCTTTGTCTTGCGGCCTGCCTGGCCATCAAGCCCCATGACGCAGGACTGGTGTGGCTGTATTTTCTAATGGCGGGCGGGGCATATCGCAAGCGCGCACTTCAGGCGCTGGGGATTACGGCCATTTTGAGTGTGACTGCTCTGATGTGGGTGACTCACGTCGCGCCGCATTGGCTCTCAGACTGGAGCGCCAATATGGCCACGATTTCGGGGCCGAACGGCCTCAATAATCCCGGCCCCGGCTCCGTGACCGGAAACACTGCCGGCATGGTGATCGATCTTCAGGCGGCCATAGCCGTCTTTCGGAACGATCCGCGCATCTACAACGCGATCAGCTATGCGATTTGCGGGGCGATGCTGCTGATCTGGGCTGCGACTACGCTGCGGTCAAGGTTTTCCCCGGCGCGGGCGCTGTTTGCGCTGGCCGCCATTGTGCCTTTGACGATGCTGGTTACCTACCATCGTCCGTACGACGCGAAGCTGCTGCTGCTGACGATTCCAGCGTGTGCGATGGTGTGGGCGGAGGGCAGAGCGATTCGCTGGGTTGCGCTGCTGGTTTCCACCGTGGGCATCGTGATGACGGGCGAGGTGCCGCTGGCGGTGGTTGTGATTCTCACCGAGAAGCTGCATGTGGGTACGGGGATCATGGGACAGTTGCTGCAAGCTGTCGTTACGCGGCCAGCCTCGCTTGCTCTGCTGGCGATGGCTTTGTTCTATCTGTGGGTTTATCTGCGGCGCGCCGGCGCAGGTACAGGCGAAGAGTCAGCAGAAAAGGTCGCGCGGGAGGCCTTATCGGGGCTGCTCAGAACGCCATAGGCGCCGAAGGAGCGCATGACACAGCAAGGACCATCGAAGACCGGGCTTCGCGCGTGGCAGCACGGCGTAGTCTTTGTGCTTGCGTGCGCTGTGATTATCTCGCGGCGGCCTGATGCTGTTTTCCATGCACAATTCTGGGGCGAGGATGGCGCAGTCTGGTATGCCGATGCCTATAACTGCGGATGGTGGGCGACATTGTTCCGCGAATTCTACGGATATTTAGAGATATTTCCGCGCATTGGAGCCTTCCTTGCGCTGCTAGTGCCGTTGTCTTTTGCTCCTTTTGTGCTGAACCTCATCGCTATCGGTGTTCAGGCGTTTCCAGTGAATGTTTTGCTTTCTTCTAGGTCTTCCCCGTGGGGTGGCCTGAGACACCGCGTCCTCCTAGCGGGCGTCTATCTGGCATTACCGAATTCTTGGGAAATAAGCGCAACCATTACGAATTCGCAATGGCTACTCGCATTGATCGCTGTCCTTCTGCTCGTGGCAACCAAACCGGACAGCACAGGGGAGCGGTTGTTGGATTTGTGTGTTTTGTCTCTCTGCGGCCTGGACGGTCCGTTCTGCTTTTTCATGCTTCCGATCGTGATCTACCTTGCATGGAAGCCTCGCGATCACTGGCGGTGGTTGGAGGTCATTGTTCTTGCAATGTGGGGGTGTGTCCAGGCGTGGACTCTTCTGAACGGGGGATTTTCAAGTCGGCCACATTACCACCTTGGCGCGAGCCCCGTAATGTTAGCTCGGATTCTTGCAGGCCAAGTCTATCTTGGTGCATTGTTCGGTGGTGTTGGGCAACGGCCTCAAATCGGCTTTTGGTTCCTCGTCATGTTTATTGCGATAGCCGCCGGTGGGACTATCCTTGTCGCCGTCTGCTTCCTCAGGACGCCATTGCCGATGAAGCTTTTTCTACTATTTTCCGCTTTGGTTTTTGCAAGCTCCTTGGCTGCGCCCGGGCTCGGGCGCAGACCGCTCAACGGAACTACCGCATGGGAGGTCCTTGTAGCCGGGGCGGGTAATCGCTATTGGTTTTTCCCAACCCTTGCGTTCGCATGGACGATTCTATGGTGTTATCAGAGCCGCGCCCCCGCTCTCAAGGTCATCTCGGCCTTTCTTTTGTGCGTCATGTGTTTTTCGATCGTTCTCCGATGGCAGCATCGTGCCCTTCCGGATATGCATTTTGCAGAGGAGGCGCGGCGCTTTGAATCGGCGCCAGTGGGAACCACTGTTACGATCCCGGAGAATCCTGAAGGCTGGAGTCTTAGTCTCGTCAAACTACCGCCGAGATGACTCTGTCTATGCTCGTCTTTGCTCACCCGTGAAGAGGAACCTGAGGGTTAGGCAAGAACGCAACTGCCAGCAGTTCAGAGGGTAGCTGCATCTGCAGGGGTGACTCTTCTCTTCGCAGTGTCTGGCGACCTGGATTTCATCGTAGAGCCGGGTAGCGCGGCGACGGAAAGTAATAGCGCCTCTGCAATCAGGAAATAGTAGTTGGCGAATGCCTGCTTGCTGGTTGAAACAAAGATCAGCAGGGCGATTGCATAGGCTGCGGCGAACATCGCTGTATTGCGCCGCCGGGATTGCACAGCCCAAACGACGAACGCCAACAGAAGCAGGGGGCCAATCTTCATCATGACGGGGAAGGGGACGGCAAAACTGACGGCATCTGGGCGGAAGGGCTGCGCTAGGTGGAAGAGGACCATGTCGTGCCACAGCCCGCGAGGGTTCCAAAAGACAAATGGCAGCGCCGTGGCGGCACCAACTGCCACAGACAGTCCTGTTAATTTCCAATACTGTTTCCACTGAAATGGACTGACAAAATATCCGATTAACGGCAGGGCGAGAAAATTGTATTGCTTGGCGGCCAGAAACAGGCCGAGCGCGATGGGGAGCCACCAGCGTTTTTTAACTGCCGCATACAGGGTGGCGCTCAACATCATCAAAACCAATGGTTCAGTGCAGCACCTGTTTTCCACCAGCCATGTGAGCGGACTTAGCAGCAGAACAGAAACGACTGCAATGCCTCGCCGGTCAGGGCAGATCGCCAAGGCAAACAAAGCCGAGATTGCCACGGCCAAGATATAGGAATATCTGACGTCGCCTAGCATGTACCCTGGCAGCGCCCACAAGAGAGTGAGCGGGGGATATTGGAATCCGACTCTTACGCGCCCGTTGACAACCATTCCCGGGCCGTAAAACAAGGTTGTGCGCAGGGAATCGTATATGTTGGCCTGGGTTGTGCCATAGGGATCGATGCCCTGCAGCAGACTCTTGCAAGCGTCGCGCTGAAATGCGAAGGTGTCTACGCTGTTGCCCGGAATCGCCCGGTTGAAAAAGAAAGCAACGCAAGAATGAAACAGGATCAGTACGGTGAAAAATAGCCAGACCTGGCTGGCATGGCGATGCGCAGGTTGGGCCGCATTGCCTTGTTGAACTGGTTGTGCGAGAGCGGCACAACCGAGCGCGACCGCAATGAGCATCATTCCCAGGGGAGCATAGATGCTTAATCCCCAGATTGGATGAGTTGCACTTTTCGTAACGATTCGGGCCCATAGAACGAATGCCGTACACGTGGCCAAGATCACCGTGCCACCGGCGGAGGCCAGAAGTATGGCGGTTCGATTTCCCCGCTTGCAATTTTTTAGAGGTCCAGGCCGTACTTCAGCAATGGGCATGTTGAATTCGTCTTACCTCGCGATATCTCTCTGTCGTCAGGCAATGAACTTGGGGTCAGACACAACAGGCGATTCTCAATACGCTCATTCAAGACTGATTCGTGACCAAGAGCCAGTATATCCGTAGTTTCCAGGGCACTATCACCATTGGTGTAGAGCCGCTTTGACGCCCGCCGATCTTCCACCAACCACGAGTCCCCTCGGATTCCCCGCGGCCTTTGCCCTCCGCTTTCCCAAAAACCCCGCAGCCGATTCTCCCCCGCGTCTTGCCGATCATTACCACACAAAAGCGCATAATCTAGACATGGGTTCCTCTATTCATATCTTCGACAGCCCCCAATCCGGCCTCTCCCCGACCCGCGCCGCGGAACAGAATGAACTCCAATTAGCTGTCTTCCTATTCCCTATTTCCTGTTTTTCCGCCCTACCCCCCTCCCCCCTATATTCTGTGAAACTGTGAGATTTTCAATAACCGAAATAAAATAAACAACTTACCCCCGCAATGCCCGTTACCATCTAGCCACTAGCTCCCTCCCGCTAAAATAGGACAACCAGCACAAACAAAAAGACTTGCGCTCAAATATAGCTCCAGTGCCAACAACGAATTTTCGGAAATTTATGCCCCAAAAAATGGGCCTGATCGCCTTTTAGGGTCTCAATCCGTATTTTGTTAAGGCCGAGAGATTGCTCCGCACCATTCCTGACACTGCTCTAGCGGTAGGATTCGTCGCGGTGGATGACGAATTCGGGGTAGGCGCCTCCGCCTAGTTCGTGGAGGTCCATGCCGACACGTTCGCCGTCTGCTTCTACGCGGAAGGGGACGACGCGGTTGAGGAGCCAGAAGAGCAGATAGACGAGCGGAAGGAACACACCGAGCAGGGTGGCGATACCGATGAGCTGGGCGACGAACTGGCCGTGCTGGGGCGAGAAGAATCCGGCGGCGAAGAGGCCCCACAAGCCGGCGGCGGCGTGGACCGAGACAGCGCCGGAGGGGTCGTCGACCGAGAGGGCGAGTTCGAAGAGCTCGACGAGCAGGGGCGTTGCGATCCCGGCGACGAGTCCGATAAAAAGCGAAGCGGCGGGGGAGACGAGGGCGGCGCATGCGCTGGAGGCGACGAGGCCTGCCATCCATCCGTTGGCACAGAGACTGGCATCGGGCTTGCCGAAGCGGATGCGGGTGACGGCGAAGGTGGCTGCGAGGGCCGCTGAGGCCGAAAGCAGGGTGTTGATGGCGGTGAGGGGCAGCGCGGCCATGGGGGCGTGGAGCCAGAGGATTGCGCCGGCCAGGTTCCAGGCAGCGAAGCCGACCAGACAGATGAGACAGCCGAAGAGTACGTAAGCGGCGTTGTGTCCGGGCATGGCTGTGGAGAGGCCTTCCCTGGGGAATTTGCCGCGGCGCGGACCGGCGATCCAGATGACGGCCAGGGCGCTGAGACCTCCGAGTACGTGGACCGTAGCTGCGCCGCCGGGGTCGAGGAAGCCGGAGCCGAGAGAAAAGTTGAGTCCCAGCTGGGCGAGCCATCCGCCACCCCAGATCCAATGGGCGGCGAGCGGGAAGACGAATGCGGCGAGGACGGCAGAGGCAGCGCAGCCTGCGTTGAGGCGCCAGCGATCTGCTCCGGAGCCCCAGGCGAGCTGGGCGGCGAGAGCGACGGCAAGAAATTCAAAGATGAGAGCCAGCTGGGACTGAGCCGGAGCGCTGGCGAGTCCGCCGAGCATGAACGGACCAGCGCCGAGCCAGTTCCATGGCTTGCCGGCTGTCTGGAAGATGTGGCTGATGCCGCCGGGCAGGCAGCCCGAGAAAGCCGAGCCGATGATAGCGAAGACGATGGCGGTGACGGCGAAGATGGCGAGGTTGCCAAGCAGCGCCTGCGCGGCGGAGCGGGAGCGGCCGAGGCCGGTGTTAATGAGGGACAGGCCGGCGATGGCCAGCGGGGCGATGAGCAGAAGCGCGAGAGTGAGGGCGATGAGGGTGTCGGAGAGGACGGGCAGAGTGAGATTCATGGACGGATCTCTCCGGGCGCGGCCCTGTGTCCGCGGATGGCGACGGCCAGGCCGAGGATTTCGACGGCAATGCCGCAGACGACGAAGACAGCGCGCTGCGCGGGGTTGATGAAAAGCACGAGTGCGGTCATTGAAAGAAAGAATCCGGCTGGCATGACGAGGAGTCCGGCGTACTTCATGGTTTTTCCTTTCCAAGGCTCAAGAGGTCGGTACGGAGCGGGATGAGATAAACGGCGGCCTGCTCTGTTCTTCGTTGAGCAGGTCCGCAGGGCCAGCTGTTTTCAGGGTCGACTGTTGCGCGTTGATGAATTCCAAGGAGAATTCTATCGCAAGCCGTGGTTGGGCTCGTGGACTTCGTGTCAATGTGAGGTGATTTGGGTGCGGAGGAGCCAGACTCTGTGATTTCTAGGTGCGGGTTGATTGCGCGACGATTCCCTTACGGGTTCCTTTTGCGGGGTGGTCAATAATGACATATGTACAGCCGTATCGACCGGGCCCACAGGGCTCTTCCCGTAGTTCTTGGAATAGTGACGCTTTTGGATGTTGGAGTGCTGCTGGTGTGGGATGCTGCTCCGCAGCTCTTTCCTGCCAGAGCGCACGATTGGGTGGCGGCGTTTTCTCTGACGGCGATTGCTGTTGCCTACCTTCTCTACCAGATTGTGCATCGGCCTTCGGGGAGAGAGTTCATCAAGGCGGCGATGCTGGCAGTTGCGTTTCTGTTCTGGGCGGCGAACCAGTTCTGGCCGGATTGGCGGCAGGCGACGGTGTGCAACGACATTGCGATTGCACTTTTTGTGCTGGATGTGTTTCTGATGATGATTGGCTGGCCGCCGGTTTCGTCGGACGGCTCATTTGCCGAGACGATTGGGGACGCGGGCGCGGAATAGGGGCGTGGATTCTGTTCTGCCGGACTGTTTTTCAGCAGGGTGGCCAAGCGCGTGTTTGGCGTGGTATTTTGGTAGGCACAATCCCATCCACTGGTACGCAAGCAGCCAGGGGTATGATGGGTTGTTTCCAGCAAACACTCTTATCACAACTCATTTAGTAATCAACGGGTTACGAAGCCGATTTTGCACAAGTTTTTTTGCATTTTCTGCTTTCAGGCCTTTGCGCGCACGTTTCGGACTGTTATATTGATTTTTCGGGCTTCTCCGCCTCTCGGGTGGGCTTTACCCAAGAATAAATTTTGTACACAACCTGTGTGACCGTCGGCACAGCGGGCGCACAGCAACGCGAAAAACCAGCAGGAATAGCATTCATGGCGCAAATTTTTGACCGCAGCTCCAACGCGCTCGCTCGCATGAGCCTGGTGCTGACAGGGCTGATCGTGATCGCTCTGGGAGTGACGCTCAATCAACTGCAACGTTCGCCGTGGGTTACGCGGCAAGGACAGCGCGCGGAGCAGCCGGTTCCATTCAGCCACAAACATCATGTGCAGGGGCTGGGTCTGCAGTGCCAGTATTGTCACACGACGGTGGAGCGGTCGAGCTACGCGGGGATTCCGCCGACCAAGACGTGCATGAACTGCCACGCGCAGATCTGGACGAACGCGCAGTTGCTCGAGCCGGTTCGCCACAGCTGGGCAACGGGGCAGTCGATTCCGTGGATCCGGGTGCACGATCTTCCTGACTTTGTTTTCTTCAATCACTCGATCCATGTGAACAAGGGCATTGGCTGCGAGTCGTGTCACGGGCGTGTGGATAAGATGCCGCTGATGTATGCGCAGAACACGCTGCAGATGGAGTGGTGCCTGGACTGCCATCGGAATCCGGCGAAGAATCTGAGGCCGACCAGCCAGGTTTACAACATGGATTGGGAAAGCCCGGCTAGCGACAGGCCGGTGTGGTGCGCAGTGGCTGATGAGAAGTCTGGCGTGCCGACGGCCGAGAGTGTGAATTGCGTGACGAAGGATCCCAGTGGAGCGGGTGCGCAGATGGCTTCGCTGACTCTTCCGCTGATGAGCACGCATGGGCTTGCAGGGGATGTGGCCGCGAGTGCGTTGCCGGCTGCCCCGGTCTATCAGAAGTTCACCAGCCAGGATGAGTTGGGACATTTTCTGTTGGTCCAGTACAAGATTCGCACCCCGAAGGACCTGACAAGCTGCGAGGTCTGCCACCGATGAGCGGACCGATCAACAGCAACGGGAAGAGCGGAAGCACGAACAAGGCGGGGAATGCCGTGGAACACGAGACGAAAAGCGCCGCAACTCCGATGACTCTGGCGCAGGTGCGCCAGGAGTTGAAGGGCGTGCGAGGCAAAAAGTTCTGGCGGTCAATCGATGAACTGGCCGATACGGCGGAGTTTCAGGCAGCGGTAGAGCGGGAGTTTCCATCCGCGGCGCAGGAGTGGATTGATCCGGTTTCTCGGCGCGGGTTTCTGAAGGTGATGGGTGCTTCGCTGGCGCTGGCCGGGCTGGCTGGGTGTACTAAGCAGCCTGAAGAGACGATCTATCCCTATGTGAAACAGCCGGAAGATCTGGTGCTGGGCAAGCCGATGTATTTTGCCACGGCGCATCCGTTCACGACCGGCGCGGTGCCGGTGCTGGTGAAGAGCGATGAGTTCCGCCCGATCAAGGTGGACGGCAATCCGGAGCACGCGTACAACCAGGGCTCATCCGATCCTTATACGCAGGGAACCCTGCTGGATCTTTACGATCCGGATCGCTCGAAGCGCGTGCTGTATCGCGGCGAGGAGCGGGAGTGGGCAGAGTTTGCGCAGACCCTGCAGCTGAAGGTAGCGGGGACCAAGGATGGGACCGGCATCTACTTTTTAAGCGAGACCATTACCTCTCCGACGTTGGCGCGGCAGTGGAAGGCCGTTCAGGCGGCGTGGCCCAAGGCAATGCTGGTGCAATACGATCCGGCGCTGGCTGGGACCGCGGCATCCAAGGGATTGAATGTTCACTGCGCGCTGAACGATGCGGATGTGATTGTGTCGCTGGACGCCGACTTTTTGTCGAGCGCAAGCTTCCCCGGATTTCATCAGCTGGTTCGCGAGTACGCAAAGCGGCGCAAAGACCCAAACAACCTGAACCGGTTGTATTCGGTGGATAGCACGCCGACGACCACTGGCTTGAAAGCCGAGCATCGGCTGGGGTTGCGGGCGAGCGAGATTCCCGCATTTACGGCGGAGTTGGCCAAGGCTGTGGGTGTGGCAGGCGTGAACGCGCCGGCATATGCGTGGACGGACGCGCAACAGAAATTCCTTGCCGCGCTGGTGAAGGACCTGAAGGCCAATGCAGGCAAGAGCGCAGTGATTGCCGGGCTCTATCAAGATGAGTCGGTGGCGCAGTTGGCGCTGGCGATCAATGCGGCGCTGGGCAATGTTGGGAAGACGGTGACGGTTGCTCCGGAACCGATGAATCCGCTGCCGAGCGATCAGCTTGCGGACTTCAAGGCGCTTGTTGCCGATTTGAATGCGGGCAAGGTGGATTGGCTGGTGATTCTGAATGCCAATCCGATTTATACGGCGCCCGCTGACCTGAACTTTACCGAGGCTTTCGGCAAGGCGAATGTGGTCGCGCATCTGGGTTCGCATCTGGACGAAACGGGACAGATCGCGCACTGGCACATTCCTGCGGCGCATTATCTTGAGTCGTGGTCGGACGCACGGGCGTATGACGGGACGGTTTCGATCGTGCAGCCGATGATCGATCCGCTGTATGGCGGCAGGACGTCGCATCATGTTTTTCAAGTGCTGCTGAATGAGCCTATGCTCAGCCCGTACGATGCGGTGCGCGAGACGTCGAAGCCCCTTATCAAGGGCGACTTTGACAAGGGCTGGCGTGCGGCGCTGCACGCGGGATGGATTGAAGGCACGGCGTACGACACGGCGACAAAGGCGAGCGCAGCAGCTGCATTCAAGGGCTCCGTTCCGACGCCGACGGCGAAGGATTCGCTGGAGATTATCTTCCGGCCCGATCCGAATATTTACGACGGGCGCTGGTCGAATGTGGGCTGGCTGCAGGAGTTGCCCAAGCCGGTGACGAATCTGAGCTGGGACAATGCAGCGATTGTGAGCGGGGCAACGCTGACGAAGCTGGGTCTGGAAGAAGACGACATTGTTGAGCTGACCGTGGGCAACGGCAAGGTGAAGGCGCCGGTGATTGTTGCGCCGGGGCATCCTGATAACTCGGTTACGGTTTATCTGGGATATGGGCGTGAGTTTGCGGGGCGCGTGGGTTCGGGCGCGGGTTTCAATACTTACCTGATTCGCAACACCTGGGCGCCGTTCAATGCGACCGGCTCGATCAGGAAGATCGAAGGCAAGTGGGGCATTGCGATCACCAAGAGCCACTACCAGGATCATCGCGGAGCGATGTTCGGCCAGCAGGGCACGGGCAATAATTCACTCGAGGCAGATGAGGCGCTGGGGCCACGCGGAATTATCCGCTACGCGACGCTGGACGAGTTCAAGGCGCATCCGGGATTTGCGAACGAGGGCTTTGGGCGCGAAAAGACCGAGATGGATACGACGCTGTTTCCCAACTGGTCTTATAACGAGGGCAATGCCTGGGGCATGTCGATCGACATGAGCAGCTGCGTGGGCTGCAATGCCTGCATCGTGAGCTGTTATGCGGAGAACAATATTGCCGTCGTCGGCAAGCAGCAGGTGCGCATCGGGCGCAACATGCAGTGGCTGCGCATCGATACTTATTTTGAAGGCGATCTTTCTGCGCCGCGGGCGCACTTCCAGCCGATGGCCTGCCAGCACTGCGAGAACGCTCCCTGCGAGCAGGTTTGCCCGGTGGGGGCCACGGTGCATACGCCGGAAGGCCTGAACATGATGGTCTACAACCGCTGCGTGGGCACGCGCTACTGCTCAAATAACTGCCCGTACAAAGTGCGGCGGTTCAACTTCCTGCTCTACTCCGATTATGAGACCGAGAGCCTGAAGTTGATGCGGAATCCGGATGTTTCTGTGCGTTCGCGCGGAGTGATGGAGAAGTGCAGCTACTGCGTGCAGCGCATTGAGGCGGCCAAGATTGATGCGGACAAGGAGAACCGTCCGGTGCGCGACGGCGAGATCGTGACGGCGTGCCAGCAGGCTTGCCCGGCTTCAGCGATTACCTTTGGCAACATCAATGACAAGCAGAGCCGGGTGGCGAAGCTACGCGCAGACGAACGCAGCTACCAGGTGCTGGCCGACCAGAACACGCGTCCACGCACAACGTATGTGGCTGCGGTAATTAATCCGAACCAGGAACTTGAAGAAGCGCCGGTGGAGCATTTGCCGGCAAAGGGTTGAAGTAACGATGGCAACCAGTGAACTGAAAACCAAAGATCCCGGCGTCGATCCAGCAACGGGAGAATTCCGAGTTCTAGGACAGAACCAGACCTTCAGGTCGGTCACCGAGAAGATCTCGCGCATCGTGCTGACGCCGCATACGCCGCTGGGCTGGTTTGCGGTCTTCGGCATTGGCGGAGCGGTAGCGACCATGCTGATGGTAGCCGTGGCGTGGCTGTTCCTGGTGGGCGTGGGCATCTGGGCAATCACGCAGCCAGTGGCCTGGGGCTTTGCCATCATCAACTTTGTCTGGTGGATCGGCATCGGCCATGCTGGGACGCTGATTTCGGCGATTCTGCTGCTGTTCAAGCAAGGCTGGCGCAACTCGATTAACCGCTTCGCCGAGGCGATGACGATCTTTGCGGTGGTCTGCGCCGGGTTGTTCCCGCTGATTCACGTGGGCCGTCCGTGGCTTGGATACTGGCTGCTGCCGCTTCCGCTGACCATGAATGTGTGGCCGCAGTTCCGCTCGCCACTGCTTTGGGATGTGTTCGCGGTTTCGACCTACGCGACAATTTCAGTGGTGTTCTGGTACATGGGCATGATTCCAGACTTCGGGACGCTGCGCGATCGGGCTGATTCGAAGATTGCACAGTACATCTACGGAATGCTGTCTGTGGGCTGGCGCGGTTCGACGCGGCACTGGATGCGCTACGAGACGGCATCTTTGCTGCTGGCCGGACTGGCAACGCCGCTGGTGCTTTCGGTGCACACGGTCATCAGTTTCGACTTTGCGGTGGCTGTTCTGCCGGGCTGGCACACGACGATCTTCCCGCCCTACTTCGTAGCTGGCGCCATCTACTCCGGTTTTGCGATGGTGTTGACACTGGCGATTCCGCTGCGCAAGTTCTATCACCTTGAAGGTCTGGTGACCATTCGGCACATCGACAACATGGGCAAGGTGATGTTGGCGACAGGCTTCATCGTCTGCTACGGCTATGGGATGGAAGTCTTCATGGCCTGGTACTCAGCCTCGCACTGGGAAGCATTCATGATGTGGAACCGCATGTTCGGTCCGATGGGGTGGTCTTACTGGGTGCTGGTGACGTGCAACCTGGCGATTCCGCTGACGACGCTGTGGTCGCGCAAGCTGCGCACGAACATCACCTTCATGTTCCTGCTTTCCATCGTCGTGAATACGGGTATGTGGTTTGAGCGGTTTGTGATCGTGGTAACGAGCCTCTATCGCGACTTTTTGCCGTCGTCGTGGGGCACTTATCGCGCGACGAAGTGGGATTACATGACCTATGCGGGAACCCTGGGGCTGTTTACGGCGCTGTTCCTTTTGTTCGTGCGTTTCCTGCCCATGATTCCCATGAACGAGATTCGAATGATGCTGCCGAGCGCCAAGGTAACACCTAAAACAACCGCGAAGGCTGGTGAATAAGATGCCCCCACGCGAAGGAACGTACGGCCTGCTGGCCGAATTCGACAACCCCAGTGACCTGGTGCGCGCGACCAAGCAGGCGCGTCAGGACGGCTGGCGGCGCATGGAATGCTACACGCCCTATCCGGTGGAAGAGGCGGCTGAAGCTCTGGAGTTCCACCGCAACAAGGTTCCGCTGATTACGCTGGTGGGCGGACTAATCGGCCTGGCGGCGATGTTCTCGCTGGAGACATGGATCTCGGTGCTGGCGTATCCACTGAATATCGCAGGACGCCCGACGTATTCGTGGCCGGCGTTTGTTGTGCCTGCCTACGAGTGGACGATTCTGTGGGCGGGCCTTTCGGCGTGCTTCGGAATGCTGGCGCTGAATGGATTGCCGGCGCTCTATCATCCGCTGTTCAATGCGCCGAATTTCCGTGATGGAGCGACGACGGACAAGTTCTTCCTGTGTCTTGAGGCGCTTGATCCGAAGTTTGATTTGCTGGAAGCAAAGAAATACCTTGAGAGTTTTCAACCGGCCTCGGTTGTGGAGGTGCAGTACTAATGCAAGTTCACCTCAATCGAGTTTTCGGACGTGCGGTTGCAGCGTCAGGCATGGCGGTGCTGTTTCTGGTGGCCGGGTGCCGGCAGGACATGCAGAACCAGCCGAGGATGTTTCCACAGCGGGGCACGGAGTTTTTCGCGGATCATCGCGGGGCGCGTCCGCAGGTGCTGAACACGGTGGCGCGCGGGCAGTTGCACGAGGACAGCTACTTCTATACGGGCGTGGTGCAGGGCGCAAACGGCTATCGCGAAGAGCGGGATCTGATGCCATTTCCTGTAACGATGGAAGTTCTGGCGCGGGGGCAGGAGCGGTTCAATATCTACTGCACGCCTTGCCACTCGCGGGTGGGCAACGGGCTTGGCGAGATTGTGCAGCGCGGCTACAAGCCGGCGGCGAACTTGCACGACCAGGTACGGATGTCGCAGCCGGTTTCGCACTACTTTTACGTGATGACGCACGGCTATGGAGCGATGCCGGACTACTCGGCACAACTGTCGCCGGTGGATCGCTGGGCAGTGGCGGCTTACATTCGAGCGCTGCAGTTGAGCCAAGCGGCCCCACCCGCCGATGTGCCAGCAGGTGTGCATGTGCAGGACCTTAAGAGCCTGGCCGCGGCTACGGGGCATCCTGAGTACGCCCAGCCCTGGGCTTTGCCGGAGACGGCGGTGCAGGCGTATCCGCATGTGGCTAAGGAAGGCACACCGGGGATGGCTCCGGCCAATCCGGCAGACCCATTGATCAAGATTCCCGCAAGCAAACCGGCCCCAGCAACGGCCGGGAAGTAAGGACAGACGGAATGGCTCACGAATCACAACCGATAACGCACGCGAAGGCGCTCCCGGCCGACTTGAGCGCGCCGGCCTTTGTTGACGGCTGGAAGACGCGCGCGCTGATAGTGGGGGCAGTTTTCTCTGTCGCCGCTGTCGTTCTGGCGCTGCTGGGTCAAGGGCAGGACCAACTAGGGTGGGACCACTTTATGCGCGCGTGGGTTCTGGGCTTGCTGCTGACTTTCGGGTTCGCTGTGGGTGGCCTGGCGCTGTTGATGGTGCAGTACTGCACGGGCGGCAAGTGGGGCTTGTTGATCAGGCGTCCACTGGAGGCGATGAGCCGGACCCTACCGCTGGTATTCGTCTACTGGCTGGTGGTTGTGATCGAAATGAAGAGGCTCTTCCTGTGGGCCAAGTTCACGAGCGTGAGCGACACGGCGGCGGCGCTGCAAGCCGGAGCAATCAACGAGATTGAGGCGCACTGCCTGAACTTCAAGCGTCCGATGCTGAACCCCGGCGCGTTTATCTGGGTGGGTCTGCTCTGCTTTGCAATCTGGGCCTTCTACACGTGGCGGTTGAATACGCTGGCGCTACAGCGCGATGCTGACTCGCCGGACAGCACGCATTACTGGATCAAGAAGTTCGAAAACATCAGCGGGCCGGGCGTGGTGGTCTATGCAATCACGATGACGGCCGCCGTGATTTACTGGGTGATGTCGATGGACGTCACCTGGTACTCGTCGGTGTACGGACTGCTGTTCCTGGTTGGACAAGGCTACGCGGTTCTGGCGCTCTCGATTATCGTTGCGCTTTCCTTGTCGCGGGCCGAGCCTTTCAAGACGATTCTTCGCCAGACGGAACAGCACGATCTGGGCAAGCTCACTTTTGCCTTTGTGATGCTGAATATTTATCTGGCCTTCGGACAGTTTTTGATTATCTGGTCGGGAAATCTGCCCGAGGAGATTCCCTGGTATCTGGATCGTATTCGCGGCAACTGGGGCATCATCATCACCCTGGATTTTATCTTCCACTGGCTGATTCCGTTCACGCTCCTGCTTTCGCGTGACATCAAGCGGAACAAGAAGCGGCTGATGTGGGTTTGCGGCTGGATTGTGTTCGCCAAGGCCTTCGATCTGTTCTGGCTGATCGAGCCGAACTTCAAAGACGCGGCGCGCAATCTGCATTTCAGCTGGGGGATTCTGGAGTACATCGCCGTGCCGGTAGCAATGTCGTCGTTCTGGCTGGCATACTACTGCACGCGCTTGAAGACACGGCCTCTGGTGCAGACCAACGACCCGCATCTGGCGGAGATTCTGGAGCCTGAACATGCACAAGCCTGAGAATCACGGTTCAGAGCAGGAGCGCGAGAAGATCGACACCTCAGCAGGTTTTGAGCAGAGCGACGTCAAAGTTGGCGGGCTGATGGTTTTCATCGTTGCGATGGGCATCTTTGTGGCGGTAACAGCGGTCCTCAGCTATGGGATCGGCAAAGTGATCAATGCGCATCTGGACAAGGAAGACGGTCCGACGAGCAAGTGGGCCAAGACGGTGGATATTCGCCAACTCGGCAATTTGCCCAATAATCCGCAGATGCAGAACAAGGTAGCCGAACTGACGCAGCAATTCCCGACGCCCCGGGTACAGGTGGACGACGGCAACCAGGATGTGGCTGACCTACACGCGCGCGAAGATCTGCTGCTGGATAACTACAGCTGGGAGGATGCGGCGCACAGCAAGGTGCGGATTCCGATTGAGCGTGCGATGGAGCTGATTGCCCAGCATGGCCTACCGGTGGCACCGGCGGCACAGACTGCGCCGTTGATGACGGGGGATTCGGTTCCGGTGGTGCAGGCACCTTTGACCAATGGATTTGCACGGACAGCGTTTGAGCAGGACGAGGCGGCGGCGGAGGCTGCCGAAGCCCGCCAGCGCGAAGAAAGCAAGTAGGAACTATGACGCGTAGGATCGGTTGAGATTTTCGCCTTCCGACGCATTTTGTAAAGAGCACGAAAAACACGAGGCACGCAACATCTCCGGCGGCATGGCGAAGCCGGAAGAAGGAAAGCGGGAATCATGCAGAGCACAGGCACAATTCGGAGAAGCTGGCGCAGCGCGGGAATCAGCGCAGCAGGCATGCTCGCGGTTTGCCTGGCAGTTGCACCTCCTGCGTTGACGGCCCAGGTTTCGAGCTACGGCGACAAATCGATGGGATCATCCGATAAGGCGCCAACGCTTCTGGATGGCGTGGGCATCGATCAGCATCTCAACCAGCAGTTGCCCCTGAACCTGACTTTTACCAATGATGCAGGCCAACAGGTTGCGCTGGGCAGTTATTTTGGCAAGCGCCCCGCGATTCTGGCGCTGGTCTATTATCGCTGTCCGATGCTCTGCTCCGAGGAGATGGAGGGGATTGCCAGCGCCTTGCAGATGGTGAAATACGTTCCGGGCAAGGACTTCAACATCATCGTGGTGAGCATCGATCCCAGCGAGGGAACGGATCTAGCCTCGGCCAAGAAGCGGGAGTATTTGAAGCGCTACGGTCATCCGGAGACGGCCGACGGCTGGCACTTCCTGACCGGAACGCAGCCAAATATCGATGCGCTTACCAAGGCGGTGGGATTCCGGTATGTGAAGCTGCATTTGCCCAACAGCAATCTGGTTCAGTTTGCGCATGCCAGCGGGATCCAGATTGTGACACCCGAGGGGAAACTGGCGCAGTACTACATGGGCGTGGAGTACTCGCCCAAGGACATGCTGCTGGGGTTGAATGAGGCGTCGTCAAACCGGATCGGCTCGCCCGTGGACAACATACTTACGTACTGTTACTGCTACAACCCGATCACCAATACGCACTCGCTGGTTGTGGCGCGGGTGGTGCAGTTGGGTGGCGCCCTGACACTGGTGTTGCTGGGCGGGTTCATGCTGGTGATGTTCCGCCGGGACTACCACAACAAGGACGACGCAAGCCAGGGCGGCAGCCTCGACGCAGGGCAATCTCCGGACGCGGATGGCGCTGAGGGGACAACGGGGACAGGAACGCCGAAATCGGGGAAGCCGGGAACAGGCAAAAAGGTGAACGGATAAAGGAATGAACGATATCAGTCCAGTACTCTGGCAATTTCTCGTCAAGTGGATGACGAACTTCGCGCTGTTTCCGCCGGAGGCGTCGAAGATCGCGCCGCAGATGGACGCGCTGTATTTTTTTATGGTGCTGGTGAGCCTTGTCGGCCTGACGATCGTAGTCCTACTGGTGGTCGGCTTCTCGATACTTTACAGCAAGGAGCGCCATCCGAAGGCTATTCAGATCGAAGGCTCAACGCTGCTCGAAGCAACTTGGACGATCATCCCTCTGGGTTTGTTTCTGATCATGTTCGTGTGGGGCGCGCTGCTTTATTTCCGCATATACACTCCACCAGCCAACGCGATGAACATCTACGTGGTGGGCAAGCAGTGGATGTGGAAGGCGGAACACGAAGGCGGGCAGCACGAGATCAACTCGCTGCACGTGCCGACCGGCAAGCCGGTGCAACTGACGCTGATTTCGCAAGATGTGTTTCACAGTTTTTCGATCCCCGCGTTCAGGGTGAAGCGGGAAGCGATTCCGGGTCGTTATACAACAGTGTGGTTTGAGGCCACGACGCCGGGGACATATCACCTGTTCTGCACACAGTATTGCGGCACCGACCACTCGCAGATGATCGGCGACGTGGTGGTGATGACGCCGGCCGACTTCAAGAAGTGGCTGGCCGGCTCGACAAGTGGCCATTCTCTGGCGCAAGACGGCGAGCGGTTGTTTGCGAGTTTGAGTTGCAACGCCTGCCACAATACGCGGCCGGACGCGCGCGGACCGAACCTGGCGAACGTATATGGGTCGAAGCTGACGTTGTCGACTGGCGAGGCGATCACTGTTGACGACGCCTATCTGCGCCAGGCGATTTTGAATCCTTCACAACATATTACGCAGGGATACGCGCCGATCATGCCGACCTATCAGGGGCAAGTCAGCGAAGAGGGCGTGATTGACTTAGTCCAATACATCAAGCAACTCGATTCGGACTACCGGGTGCAGCAGACCACGACCACAACCGACCTGCTGCCGGAGAGTGAACAAACTGCGGCCCCGGCGGCAGCGAAGCCGGCGGGACAACCAGGGAAACCGCAGGGGAAGGTGAACCCATGAGCTCCACAATTGTCAGTCTTCCCGATCAGTCGACGGCCAGGATTCCGAAGACGAACTTCCTGACCAAGGAGAACGGCCTTCTGAGCTGGCTTCTGACCGGGGATCATAAGCGGATCGCAATTCTATATCTGATCTCGATCACGTTCTTCTTTTTTATCGGCGGTGCGCTAGCCGGGCTGATACGGCTGGAATTGCTGACGCCGCAGAGCGATCTGATGGCGACTGACACCTATAACAAGGTGTTTACCATGCACGGTGTCATCATGATCTTCCTGTTTCTGGTGCCGTCTGTTCCGGCGACTCTGGGCAATTTTTTGATCCCGATGATGCTCGGCGCCAAGGATCTGGCGCTGCCGAAGATCAACCTGCTCAGTTGGTATCTGTATGTTGTGGGCGGCTGCCTGGTGATCTACACGATGGTTGCGGGCGGCGTGGATACAGGCTGGACATTCACGACTCCGCTCTCGACGCATTACGTAAACACCAACGTGATGTCCACAGGCATGGCGGTGTTCATCGCCGGCTTCAGTTCGATCTTTACGGGGCTGAACTTTATTGTCACGATTCACAAGATGCGGTGCCCAGGGATGACCTGGTTCCGGATGCCGCTGTTTGTGTGGGCTCACTACGCGGCTAGTATCCTGATGGTGCTAGGTACGCCGGTACTTGCCATCACGATTGTTCTGATGGCTCTGGAGCGGACGGTAGGTATCGGCGTCTTCGACCCAACCAAGGGCGGCGATCCGCTGCTGTTCCAGCATCTGTTCTGGTTTTACTCACACCCGGCGGTCTACATCATGATTTTGCCTGGCATGGGTGTGATCTCGGAGACCATTTCGACGTTCAGCCGAAAACGGGTCTTCGGGTATACGGCGGTCGCATTCTCGTCGGTGGCGATTGCAATCTTCGGCTTCTTTGTTTGGGCGCACCATATGTTCATCATGGGCATCTCAAACTATGCCGTGTTGGTGTTCTCGCTGCTGACAATGCTTGTTGCGGTGCCGTCGGCGATCAAGATTTTCAATTGGGCATTCACGCTGTACAAGGGCTCGATTACCTTTGAGACGCCGATGCTTTACTCTTTCGGCTTCATGGGGCTGTTCACGATCGGCGGCATGACCGGCGTATTCCTTGGAGCATCGGGCACCGACATCCACCTGACAGAGACTTACTTCATCGTGGCGCACTTCCACTTTGTGATGGTGGGCGGCATGTTGATGGCGTTTTTGGCGGGGATTCATTTTTGGTGGCCGAAGATGACAGGGCGAATGTATCCGGAGAAGATCTCTCAGATGGCCGCCGTGATTACGTTTGTTGGATTCAACCTGACATTCTTCCCTCAGTTCATTCTGGGAACGCTGGGCATGCCGCGGCGGTACGCGGCCTATCCGCCGGAGTTTCAGGTGCTGAACGTATTCTCAACGGCTGGCGCGACGATTCTGGGCGTGGGCTATCTGATGCCGGTTCTATATCTGACGTGGTCCTTGAAGTACGGCGCGATTGCGGGCAACAATCCCTGGCAGGCGACGGGGCTTGAGTGGCAGACACAGTCGCCGCCTCTGACGGAGAACTTTACACGGATTCCGATCATGGATCACGAAGCATACGACTACGAGTGGCTTGAACAGCAACAGGCGAAAGAGGTGGCAAGTGTCGGATAGTTCCGCAATCGCGCAGGGCGCAGTGGCGGAGGCAGGAACCCCTCACGGGGAGCACCCGCCCTATCAGCGCCACCATTTTGAATCGATGGACCAGCAGGCAGACGCCACAAACTTTGCGATGTGGCTGTTCCTGGTGACCGAAGTGATGTTCTTCGGCGGGATGTTTACGGCGTACCTGATCTACCGTAACTGGTACTATCCTGCGTTCGTATCCGCTTCGCATCAGCTGAGCATCGTCTGGGGCACAACTAACACCGCCGTGCTCATCACTTCCAGCTTTACGATGGCGATGGGCGTTTGGTGCGCTGAAACACGGCGCAAGAGCGGACTGGTGCTGAGTCTCGTGCTCACGCTTCTTCTTGGCCTGGTCTTTCTGGGGATCAAGAGCATCGAGTACCACGAGAAGTGGGAAAAGCACCATGTTCCTGGACTGCACTACAGCATGGAGGCATTCCTTAACCCCGCCTCTGACCCCGCGGTCTTCAAGGAATATCACGACAAGCCGATGGCGCTGGACATGGCGCGTCACACGGAGCTTTACTTCTTTCTCTATTTCGCGATGACGGGCATGCACGCGCTGCACATGATCGTCGGCATGGCGATCCTGATCTACATCATCTTTCGAGCGCGGGCCGGGGCCTACACCTCGGGGCACGTGACGTTCGTTGAAAACTTTGGGCTCTACTGGCACTTTGTGGACATCATCTGGATATTTTTGTACCCGCTGCTGTATTTGATCAGCAGACATCAGTAAAGGACCAAGAAGCATGAGCGATCTAAAAGAAATCGAAGAAGCGCAGCATCATGTTGTCAGTCCGAAGATCTACGCGATCATCGCTATTGCGCTCCTGGTGCTTACAGCTACAACGGCTGGGGTGTCGTACCTCGAACTGGGGGAGTTCAACGCGGTGGTTGCGCTGGCCATTGCGGTGTTCAAGGCCATGCTGGTGGTGCTGTTTTTCATGCATGTAAAGTACTCGACCAAGCTGACCAAGTTCACGGTCGTCGCGGCAATTTTCATGCTTATGGGGCTGATCAGCATGACGATGGCCGACTACATGAGCCGCGCCTGGGGACGGTGGTAGAAGACAGCTATCAGGTGCCAGCTTCTAGCCGTTAGCTTTTCACGAAGGGCCGCCCGATGGGCGGCCCTTCTGTTGCAAAAGTGTCCCAGGATTCAGTGAGTGAATACGGAGGCTGATCGGCGATGAGTGCGTTAGGACAAGACAGTCAGACTCCGGAAGAGCTTGGCAGGCTGGCGAGCGATCCGCGCGTGACGGTGCGCCGCGGCGGCGCGCCTGGCAGGGAGGGAATCTGCGTTGTGTACTGGATGCAGCGGGCGATGCGGATTGTGGACAATCCCGCGCTCGATGTGGCCATAGAGGCGGCCAATCTGCTTGGGGTTCCGGTGGTGGTGTATTTCCATGTGATTCCCAACTATCCCAGCGCCAACCTGAGGCATTATCACTTTTTGCAGCAAGGGCTAAGGGATGTGGCTGAGGACGCGGCCGAGCGCGAATTGGCCTTCGTGGTTCGCCGGTCACCGGCGAAGCTGGAGGAATTTCTTGAGGAAGTGCAGGCGGTGCTGCTGGTGGGCGACGAGAACCCCTGCCGCGCGCCGGAGCGGTGGCGGGCGGCGCTGGCGCGCCAGCTGCAAATTCCGTACTGGACGGTAGACGCAGACGTAGTGGTGCCGTCGCGGGTGTTCGGGCGGAGCTTTGCGATGCTGCATCACTTCAGGCCGCGGCTGAAGGCGGAGCTTCCGAAGTTTCTGGATGAAGGCGCCCGGCCGTCACTGTTGCCCTCCCGGAGGTTCGACAAACGGGTTGAGCGGTTTTCTCTTGCCGAAGATATTACCGAGGGGTTTACGAAGCTGGACCGCGCGGTGGCCCCAGTAGACAGCTTTACGGGCGGAACGCATGCGGCGCTGCAGAGGCTGGAAGAGTTTGTAAATTTTGGACTGAAGGACTTCGAAGAGACGAGAAACCGCCCGGAAACACGGGGGACGAGTAGGTTGTCGCCTTATCTGCACTTTGGGAACATTGGTCCGCTGACGATTGCGCGGGCGGTGAAACGGGCCGTGGCGGGAGGCAAGGCTTCAGAGGCGGCGGTCGAGAAATTTCTGGAGCAGCTGATCGGCTGGCGAGAGTTGGCAGTGCTTTTTGTACGTCACGAGCCGAATTATGACAATTGGGAGTGTGCTGCACCGTGGGCCCGGAAGACGCTGATAGAACACGCCGGCGATCCGCGTCCGCATCGCTACAGCCTGAAGGAGTTGGAGCGTGGCGAGACGCGGGACGAGCTTTGGAATGCGGCGCAACGGGAGATGGTCGAGACGGGGTGGATGCACAACTACATGCGGATGTACTGGGGGAAGAAGATTCTGGAGTGGGCGCCGGAGCCGGCCACGGCGTTCGACTGGGCGGTTCTGCTGAACGACCGGTACGAGTTGGATGGACGGGATCCGAATGGCTACGCGGGGATTGCGTGGGCGATCGTGGGGAAGCTGGACCGGCCGTGGTTTAATCGCCCGGTGTTTGGGTTGGTGCGGCCGATGACGGGGGCGTCTATCGCGCGGAAGTTCGATGCGCGGGCGTATATCCGGCAGCAGGGCAGAGCGGACTGAGGCGAGGTCGGGGAGGCGAGGGGTGGGCAGAAGTCGCAGTCACCCTAAGACTCGAGTGTTAGATCATTCCAAGACCGCAGTATTAGAAATGACCTATAATGGGCGAAAGTTCCAATCCCGGAAACTGTGTGTTTCACATTGCGTAATCCAGTAGCTTCTGCCCTATACCCCCACGGAAGATGAAGTGAGGGGAGGCCGGAGCAAGACCCCGGACGCGTGTGAGAAATCAAATATTTGAAGTCTATAAGGCGAGTGAGCCTGCCCTGACCGGCGGGATCAGGGAGCGTGTTTGCTGTGCCATGGCGGGCGAGCCTGCACCGTTGAAGCGGGCTGTTGCATTGATAGCGTGGGCCCTGGCGGCAGCGGTTGTGCTGCCGGTTGCGGCGGCGACTGCCCAGCAGGCCAATGCAGGCGGGCAGGCGAACTCCGGGGTGCAGCGGGCGGATCTGCCTCCTCAGGTTGCTGAGGCCGAGCGGTTCATGGCAGAGCGTGGATGGAGGCCGGGCCACAGTCTGGCTTTCCGCGGCGTGGGGGCGCGGCGAGCGAACTGGCCGATGGCCATGAATGGAATAGCCGCAAATGGAATTGAAGCCGGGAGTGCAGCGACCGCGACCTGGCAACCGCTGGGGCCGACGGCAGTCGAGACGCCGGGGTTCGGGCTGGTGACGGGCCGTGTATCGGCGCTGGCGCTTGACCCTTCGGACCTGACCGGCAACCGGCTTTACCTAGGGACAACCGGGGGCGGTGTTTGGGTGGCACAGAATGCTGCGACGTCGAACCCGTCGTCGGTGGTGTTTACGCCTCTGACGGACTCTCTGGGAGCCTTGGGCGGAGCAGTGGACGCATCGATCAGCATCGGCGCATTGACGGTTCAGCCGGGCGGAACGGGCGTGGTCCTGGCGGGCACCGGCGATCCGAACGATGTGAGGGACTCCTACTACGGGAGCGGGATTCTGCGTTCGACAGACGGAGGCAACTCGTGGAGCCTGATTGCAAGAACGAGCGACTGGGAGCAGGGGCTGGGCATTACCGACTACACGTTTGCCGGTGAGGGGTTTGCGGGATTTGCGTGGAGCACGGTGAATCCGCAACTTGTGGTGGCAGCGGTGTCGAAAGCCTACGAAGGCACGCTGGTAAACGCGGACCTGGCGGGCAAGAGCTACGAGGGGTTGTACTACTCGCCGGACAGCGGAGCAACGTGGCATCTGGCTACCATTACGGACGGCGGCGGAAACATTGTGGAGGGGCCGCTGGCGACATTCGCGAGTCCAGATGGCAACGCAGCTACTTCGGTTGCGTGGAATCCGGTGCGGAAGCTCTTTGTGGCGGCAGTACGGTTTCACGGCTACTACCAGTCATCGGACGGCATGACCTGGACGCGGATGAGCGCGCAGCCGGGCGCGGGTCTGACGGTGGCGGCGTGTCCTCACAATGCAGGGAGTATCGGGTCGATCGCCTGCCCAATTTTTCGTGCCACATTGGCGGTAAATCCTTCCTCCGGGGACACTTTTGCCTGGACGGTGGACGCGAACGACCAGGACCAGGGGCTTTGGCAAGATCAGTGCAATTTGAGCAGCGGGGTTTGTGCCAGCCAGAGCATCTCGTTTGCCAAGCAGTGGAGCACGGCGTCGCTGGAGACCAACACGCCGCAAGGGGCGGCCACGATCGCCAACGGCAGTTATACGCTGGCGTTGGCGGCGGTGCCGGCGGGTCTGGGCGCGGGGCAGGACACGCTGCTTATGGCGGGCGCCAACGACTTGTGGAAGTGCAGCCTGGCGATGGGCTGCGTGTGGCGGAACACGACCAACGCGACGACCTGCCTGAGTGCGCAGGTGGGTGAGTTTCAGCATGTGCTGGCTTGGAACGCAGCCAATCCACTGGAGATGTTTGTGGGTAACGACAGTGGCCTGTGGCGCTCGATGGACGCAATTGGGGAGAGCGGTCAGGCCTGCTCGCCCGCGGACGCCAGCCACTTTCAGGATTTGAATAGGAACCTTGGTTCTCTGGCCGAGGTGGTGAGCCTGGCGGGGAATACCAACTCGCCCTACACGCTGATGGCGGGGCTGGGCGTGAACGGTACGGCAGGCGTGAAGAGCAGCACGACGTTTTCGGACTGGCCGCAGATTCTGGGCGGTTATGGTGGGCCGGTCGGGATCGATCCGGTTACCAGTTCCAATTGGTATGTGAACACGGGGGCGGGGGTTTCGATCTACCGGTGCACGCAACAGGCGAACTGCACGGCCGTGGATTTCGGAACGACCCCGGTGGTGAGCGACGCGGATGTGAGCGGCGACGGGGCCGCGATGTCGACGCCGGCGCCGTTCCTGGTGGATCCGCTGGACTCGACGCAATTGCTGGTGGGGACCTGCAGGGTATGGCGCGGGGCGGCGGATGGAAGCAATTGGAGCACGACGAATGCTGTGAGTCCGATTCTCGATACCGGGATCACTACAGGGGCGTGCAGCGGGGACGCGGTGATTCGGTCAATGGCGGCTATGGCGCTGCCTACGGGTGGCGAACGGGTTTATGTGGGCATGTACGGCTCGGCCACGGGCGGGGCAAACCTCGCAGGCCATGTGCTGAGCGCAACCGTGAATCCGTCGTCGAGCGGATTGCCGGCGTGGCAGGATCTGACGCTAAACCCTGTCGTCAACAACAGGGCCGCGCTGAATGCGTACGGCCTGGACATCTCCAGCATCTCCATCGACCCGCATGATGCGACGGGCAACACGGCCTATGTGACGGTGGAGGGAGTCCAGAACATTTCAGAGAATATTCGGACGGTTTACCGGACAACCGATGGCGGGGCGCACTGGACCGACCTGACGACCAACCTTCCGCAAATTCCAGTGAGCAGCATTGCGGTGGACCCGCAGAACGCCAATACGGTCTACGTGGCCACCGATCAGGGAGTGTACTTCACGACGCAAGCGGCCAGCTGTGTACAGACGCAGGGCGCCTGCTGGTCGGTATTTGGAACCGGGCTGCCGGCGGCACCCGCGGTTGCGCTGAGTGCCTCGCCATTGGGGGCAACGTCGCAAGTGCTGGTGGCAGCAACGTATGGGCGAGGGATTTGGCAGACGGCGCTTTGGACCGCCGGCACGAACCTGACGACGGCCGCGCCGAGTCCGGCGTCGATTACGTTTGGTAGCCAGGTTTTCGGGGCTACGAGCATCGCACAGACGATTACCCTGCAGAACACAGGCAGCCAGGCGCTTGCGGTGACGGGCATAGCGATGAGTAGGGATTTCAGCGAGACCGATACCTGCGCGAACGCAAGCGTTGCTGCGGGTTCGAGTTGCGCCATCCAGGTGACGTTTACTCCCAGCGCGACCGGCAGCCGCGAGGGTGCGATGACGATCGGCGCGAATGTGTATGGCGGGCAATTGACGGTGGATATGACGGGGACCGGGGCCCCGGCGGGGGTGGTGAGCATGACTCCGTCGAGCATCTCATTCGGACAGGTGCTGGTTGGTTCAACGTCGCCTGCGCTGCAGGTGCAGGTTGGCAACAACAGCGGAACGGGGATTCCGATCAGCAGCGTTGCGATTACTGCTCCCTTTACGATTGCGAGCAACTCGTGCGGAACAACGACGCTGGCGGCCAATACCAGTTGCCAGGTGCTGGTGGAGTTTGCGCCGACGCAGTCGGGAGCGGTGGCGGGCACGCTTCTGTTTACCGATGGCGCCGGAACGCAGACGGTGGCGTTGGGCGGGACCGGGGCGGCGCCGGCGACGGATACTTTGAATCCAGGAGCGTTGAGTTTTCCGGCCACGGCCGTGGATTCTCTGTCGGCACCGCAGACCATTTTGCTGACGAACACCGGGGACGCGACGCTGACGTCGATCGATGTGACGGTCAGCGGGGCGTTTCAGATGTCAAACAACTGCGGAGGGCAATTGATCGGGCACGCGGCATGCACGATCAGCGTGCTATTTGCGCCGACGCAGTTGGGTGCGGAGTCGGGTACGCTGACTGTGTCGGATGCGCTGCGGACGCAAACGGCGATGCTGAACGGAACAGGTGCGGCTACGCCGACACTGAGCGTGAGCCCGACGAGCCTGACGTTTGCGACGCAGCCGGCGGGCGTGCCGAGCGCGCCGCAAATGGTGACGGTGACGAACACCAGCAGTGCGGCAATCGTCAATGTGGGCTTCCAGATCACGGGAGCAGCCGCGGGCAATTATTCGCTTCCCTGGACGACCTGCGGGGCCACGCTGCTCAGCGGTGCGAGCTGCGCTGTGCAGATTGTCTTTACTCCGCCGGCGACGGGGGCAATTGGGGCCGTGCTGACCGTTTCGAGTTCGACCTTTGGCGTTGCGCCGGTATCCGTGTCACTGAACGGCGGGATGCTGGGGGCGAGCGGGCTGAACGCAAGTCCGTCGCTTCTGAACTTTTCGACGGTGGGCGTGGGGCAGACGAGTTCGGCAATGACGGTAACGCTGACCAACAACACCGGCAATTCCATCGGTGCGCTGACATTTGCGGCCGTCGGACCGTTCGCGGTGGCGCAGAACACGTGCGCAAGCGGGCTGAATGCCGCGGCCAGTTGCACGGCGGCGGTGGTTTTTCAACCGACGGCGACCGGGTTGGCAAACGGCACGCTGACGATCAGCTCGGCTTCGCTTTCGACTCCCTTGACGATGGCTCTGGCGGGAACGGGCTTCGATTTCGCGGTGGCGGTCTCCGGATCAAGCAGCTTGACGGTAGCCGCCGGACAGACGGCCGATTACATGGTGACGATCACTCCGGCCAGCGGAGGCCAGGGGACATTCACCTTCGCCTGCGGCACTTTGCCGGCCAACGCGCTGTGCTTGTTCAATCCCGCGACGACGACGGTGAGCTCAGGAGTGACGGGGAACGTGACGGTGGAGATTTCGACGGGCAAATCGGGATCTGCTCGCCTGGAGAACCCGGCGGGATGGCAGGCTCTTCCGATGCTGTGCGGGTTGTTGCTTTTGCCACTGATGCTTGGCCGGCGGCGCAAGCTGCTGCTGCCGCTTGTGCTGCTGCTGGCGACGGCGGGCGCAATGACCAGCTGTACCAGTTCGGGCTTGGTGACGAGTGGAGGGACCGGAAAATCGGGGAGCGGCTCAGGCACGCCCGCAGGAACGTATTCGATTCCTGTCACCGTTACTTCGACCGGGGTCTCGCACGCGGCGACGGTAACTTTGACCGTAGATTGACCCTGGTTGTGCGGGCATGGAGAGGAAAGTCGGATCGGGCAACGGGCTATACTTTATCTTCGGGCGCCGACGTTGGGCCTGGCAGACTCAAGTGCGTTTTGAAGAAGGCGTTTCGCGGAGTGGGCAGGCAGGATGGGCCGATAGGGCGAGGTCTGCAAGACAATGGAGATGGGGAATAATAGGGAATGATCGCCAAGGTAACCGTGGAAGAAGTGGTGCGTGTGGCTGAACTGGCTCACCTGAAGTTGACGCAGGAAGAGACTGTACACTTGCGCAGCGATTTGAACGCTATTCTGGACTACGTGGCCGAGCTGAACGAGCTGGATACGGCAGGGGTGGCTCCACTGGCCCAGATGAGTGAGCTGCCGGGCGAGCTTGGGGATGCGGCAGACCTAAGTAGTCGCCGGCCCGACCAGGTGCAGCCCTCGCTGGATCGTGCGACTGTAATGCAGCAGGCGCCGGAGACCAATCAGGTCCTCTTTAAAGTTCCGAAGGTGATTGAGCGGTAGGAGCAGCAGACCGTCCCAGGCAAGCAACGAAGATGCGGCGGGCGAGGACGTGCAAAGGAAGGTTCGATTGTCCAGCGAAGTGAACGCAGCTGAAAACTATGTCGAGAAGCCCCGGACACTTGCGGAGTTGAGGGCGGAGATTGCATCTGGCCGGACCAAGGCCGCGAACCTGGTCGCGAGCTACTACGACCGCATTGCGAAGATCAATCCGCGGCTGAATGTTTATCTGAGCCTGACGAAGGAGCGGGCGCTCGCGCAGGCGGATCGTGTGGACCAGGCGGCTGCCAAGGGCGATTCACTGGGAGAGCTGGCGGGCATTCCGGTGGGGATCAAAGATGTGCTGGTGATGACGGGCGCGCCAGCCACGGCGGGGTCGAAGATTTTGGAAGGTTACCGGCCTCCCTACGATGCGACGGCGGTTTCGAAGCTGGAGGCGGCGGGCGCGGTGCTGCTGGGCAAGATCAACTGCGACGAGTTTGCGATGGGTTCGTCGAACGAGAACTCGGCCTACGGGCCGGTGCGTAACCCGGTGGATACGGAGCGGGTTCCGGGGGGATCGAGCGGCGGATCGGCGGCGGCGGTGGCGGCGAATATGGCTGTGGCCACGCTGGGCACCGATACGGGCGGATCGATTCGTCAGCCGGCCAGTTTTTGCGGTGTGGTGGGCGTGCTGCCGACGTATGGACGGGTCTCGCGCTACGGACTGATAGCGTTTGCCTCTTCTCTGGATCGCGTGGGACCGTTTGCCGGCAACGTGCGCGATGCGGCGACGATGTTGGGCGTGATTGCAGGTCACGATGCGAAGGATGCGACCAGTTCTCCCGCACCGGTGCCGGATTATGCGGCTGAGAGCGACAAGCCGGTGGAGGGTTTGCGGATCGGCGTGCCGGCGGAGTACTTTGCCGAAGGACTGGACGCAGAGGTGCGGGCAGCGATTGAAAAGGGAATTGAGGCGCTTGAAAAAGCCGGATGCACGGTGAAGAAGGTTTCGCTGCCGCATACCAAGTACGCTGTGCCGACCTATTATCTGATTGCGACGGCGGAGGCGAGCGCGAATCTGGCGCGATTTGATGGCGTGCGCTACGGCTACCGGTCGCCCGCGTCCGAAACTCTTTCCGACATGTACAGCCACTCACGCGACGAGGGGTTTGGCGCCGAAGTAAAGCGGCGGATACTGCTGGGAACGTATGCGCTTTCGGCGGGGTACTACGATGCCTATTATCTAAAAGCCCAGCAGGTGCGGCGGCTTTTGGCTGAGGATTTCCAGCGTGTGTTTGCTGGGTTGGATGCGATTGTGACGCCGACCTCGCCGATACCGGCTTTCAAACTGGGCGAGAAGACGGGCGATCCGCTGGCTATGTACCTCGCCGATATTTATACGGTGACGGCGAGCCTGGCCGGGATTTGCGGGGTGAACGTGCCATGCGGGCAGACGAAGGCAGGCTTGCCCGTAGGCATGCAGGTGCTGGCGACGCATTTGAACGAGGGAACGGCATTCAGGGTGGCGCGCGCCGTGGAGGCCGCGGAGCTTTAGGAGCGACGGAAATGAAGAAAAGCCCAAGGATTGTGGTGGCGATACCGGTCTTGGCAGCGCTTTTGTTTGCAGTTCCGGCGCAGGCGGCTCCACGCAAGGGTCATAGCGTATTTTTGGGCGGGGCCAAGACGGTTTCCTACTCGAAGGCAGGTGATCCGGGCGGCGCAGCGACGGGTGAAGATTCGTTGAAAATTCGTGCTCTGGTTGTGGACGGGGTTGTGAAGGAGTGGACGACTGGTGATGCGCATGATGTGACCGACCGCAGCTTTGTGGTGCGGCGGGTGCTGCGGATCAACGATACTTTGCCGGGCGACAAAGGTGGGCACTGGGTTTGGCAGCGGGGTCCGTGGCTGCTGGTGGATCGGGTTGGCGGCCGGGTGACTCCGCTCAAGCTGCCGGATTACGATCCTGGCGTGAGCCAGGTGAGTTGGTTTCGCGACTACGGCGCGTATTGCGGCGTGACGGCGAGCGGCAAGAGTCTGTATGCGGTGGTGGCGCAGTTGGCCGCGCGCAAGCCGGTGCTGGCGAAGAAGTTGGCGGCATTCGATGAGCAGAACCGCCCAGAGCAGGCTTGTGGCGATACGGAATGGCAGCGGGAGCCGCTGCGCGTCACCTTTCACCCGACGGGGAAAGATGCAGTGAGCTATGACATCGTTCCGGGTTCGGCGGTGCTGGTAGAGGACTCAGGCGATGATGCGGATGCGCCTGCCGCGGACGCGGGGGCCAAAGCGCAATAGCGCGCCACAAGGTGGCGGATCAGCAGGTCTGCGAAGCAGTTACGCCTGTTTGAGCTTTGCGACCTTCCGCCGACCCGCGAGAGTCCCACTTCTCAAGTCTCCGTGGGACCAGAGCTGGTTCGAGACAAGTTGTCGGCCCGGAAGGGCTTTTTGAGCCAGTGCGCGGGGCGCGAAGGGGTCGATTCGGATTTGGCGCGCCTTGACACACAACCGGGCGCGCGTATCTTATCTTTCTAGGCATTCTTTTGGAATCCGGGCGGATAGGGCAACGGTTGAACGTTGTAGTTTTTCGACGGAGCGCCAAAGGAAAGCTGTGTCGAACAGGAAGCAGACGGCTGTAGGGTATTGAAGGGCGGTTGAAGGCGCGCGAGTGGAACCTAGTTCCTGTTGTGCGCGGATCGAGCCGTTGAACCCAGCGTCTGGCCAGAGCCTGGGCTGGAGTGGACCGACAGCCAGGACCGTTCCCGGAGACAAAACTATTTTTCAGGAGCCCGGTCGAAGGCCGGGTGTGCCTGTGCCCTGAACGGAAGCGCGTTGCGACCGGAGGGTGAGCAAAGGATGAACGTGGCTACGAGTTTGGCATTCTTTTTGGCGGCACCGGCCGGGGCGAGCGGAGGCGGTTTGACGATGCTTCTGCCTCTGCTATTGATCCCGGTGCTTTACCTGGTGATGATTCGTCCGCAACAGAAGCGGCAAAAGCAGTGGCAGGCGATGCTGGGGTCAATCAAGACCGGCGACCGCATCACCACGGCCGGCGGCATCCGCGGCATGATTTTATCGATCAAGGATGATACGATCGTGATTCGCGTAGCCCCGGACAACCTCAAACTGGAAGTGGCCAAGAACGCGATTGCCTCCGTTACCACACAGGAAGGGACTTCAGCCTCCTAGGTTTTGGATTGGCGAAGAGAAACAATGAAGAAAAATCTCAAGAATAAAGTTGCCCTGATTTTTGCGGTCCTGCTGGTTTGCCTGTACGGCATCTTTGGGATTCCCACCGGCCTGAGCGGCACGGCTCTGCTGACAGCGATGAGCAACCGGATTCATCGCGGTCTGGATTTGAGCGGTGGTGCGCATCTGATTCTGCAGGTACAGGTTGCTGACGCGGTGAGCGCGGAAACCGACAACACGGTTCAGGGTATCCAGCAGGCCCTGCGCAAGGCTAACCTTACGTTCTCGCAGGTTTACAAGCCCGACCCGAAGAAGCCGGATGTCATTCGCGTCGAGGGAGTGCCTCTGGCGCAATCGAGCGCGGTGAGTACGTTGCTGGATGGCAACGACTACTCCAACGAGTTCGACGTTGCTGGCGGCTCGAACAACTCCTTTACGTTGACGATGAAGCCGACGTATGAACGCGACCTGGATAGCAGAACGGTGCAGGCAGCGATCGATACGATTCGCGACCGCGTTGATTCGCTAGGCGTGACCGAACCGGTGATTCAGGAGTACAACCTGGGGGCGAACCAGATTCTGGTTGAGTTGCCTGGCATCAGCGACCTAGACCGGGTGAAAAACATCATTCAGTCCACTGCGCGGCTGGAGATCCACGCGGTAGTGGGCGGCCCGTATCAGACGGAAGCGGCTGCGGTTGCCGCCGCCGGTGGTGTGCTGCCTGCTGACGAAGAGGTACTACCCGGTTCCGGGACCCTTGGCACTGGTTCTGAAGGCGAAAGTTTTTACGTGCTTCAGCGCGTTTCGGTGGTTGCTGGAAGCGACTTCCGCTCCGCCGATCCGGGCACGAACTCGAACACGGGTCAAAGAACCGTGAACTTCACGCTCACGAACGAAGCCGGCGACAAGTTCTGGAATTACACCAGCGCCAACATAGGCAAGAGCATGGCCGTGGTGATGGGTGGGCACGTTCGCGAGGTCGCGACCATTCAGAGCGCGATTCGCGACAGCGGTGAAATCACTGGCAGCTTCAGCCAGGACGAAGTGATGATGCTGTCGAAGATGCTGCGCACGGGTGCACTGCCAGCCTCCCTGACCTATCTTGAGGCGAGCACGGTGGGTGCCACGCTGGGCGCGGACTCGGTGCGCGAGGGCGTTACGGCGGCTGTTGTGGGCGTGCTGGTTGTCTGGGTCTTCATGCTGATCTACTATCGCGGGTCGGGCGTGAACGCGGATCTTGCGCTGTTTCTCAACTTGGTGATCCTGCTTGGATTTATGGGCTTCACCAATTCCACGCTGACCCTGCCTGGCATTGCCGGAGTGATTTTGACGATAGGCATGGGCGTGGATTCGAACGTGCTGATCTTCGAGCGCATCCGCGAAGAGGTCCGGGCGGGCAAGGCACCCTCGGCGGCTGTGGATCAGGGCTTTGCCCATGCGTGGGTCACGATTGTCGATACGCACGTGACCACGATTGTTTCAGCGGCGATTCTGTTCTTGTTCGGAACCGGGCCAGTGAAGGGTTTTGCGACCACACTGACCTTCGGTTTAGCGGCAAACCTGTTCACCGCGGTGTTTGTCTCGCGGGTGATTTTCGAGGCGCACCTGAACCGGTTGAAGCCGGGGGAGATGGTGTCCATCTAGGATTCGGAACCATAGCTGCCGGGTCGGAATTGCCGTTCGGCGGCGGAACACAATTGAGAGCTGGCGGCCAACCGGCCTTCAGCCTCCAGGAAGCGGAGAGAACCAGTGGAATTGTTTCACGGCGTAAATGTGAATTGGCTTGGGAAAAAGTGGTATTTCCTGGCTTTTTCAATGATCTTCAGCGTGGCCGGCATCATCTCGATGGGCTGGCACTGGCAGCATACCGGCCATCCGGTGCCGTTGGGCGTGGATTTCCGCGGCGGCACGCAGGTGCAGGTGCAATTTAGCCAGCCTCCCGACATTACGCAGATCCGCCAGGCGACAGATGCGGCTGGCATCAAGGGCGCCAGCGTTGTGATTTTTGGCGAACCCGCGAATCACGAGGTCCTGGTCAGTTTGCCAGAGCAGACCGACGAGAGCGCGCTCGATACGGGGCGGACGGAGATTGAAAGAGCGCTTCAAGCGCACTACAACAATCCTTTTCAGGTGCGTAACGTGCAGGTTGTCGGTCCTACGGTAGGGCGCCAACTGGAGAAGCAGGCCGCCTTGGCCACGATCTACTCACTACTGGGCATGCTGGTCTACCTGTGGTTCCGCTTCCAACTGATATACGGCGTGGCAGCGGTGGTGGCCTGCTTTCACGACACGCTCATTACGGTAGGCGCGTTTGCGCTTACCAATCAGGAAATCAGCCTGACGGTCATCGCCGCCATTCTGACGCTAGTGGGCTATTCAATGAACGACACGATTGTCGTTTTCGATCGCATCCGAGAAAACCTGCGTATGAGCCGGCGTGAGCCGCTTGCGGATCTGGTCAACCGCAGCATTAATCAGACGTTAAGCAGAACCGTGCTAACTTCTGGCCTGACCTTCCTGACCGTGCTTTCGCTGTACCTTTTTGGCGGCGAGGTGCTGAGGGGCTTTTCATTTGCGCTGGTGGTGGGTATTCTTATCGGGACCTATTCCTCGATCGCTGTGGCTGCTCCGATGCTAGTTGCCTGGCAGGAGTGGCGTGGAACGAAGGGAAAGGCGGTACAATTACCTGCCGCGAAAAGACCCCGAGGATAGGTTTTTCGGGCGATGGACAGAACACGTTTGCAAGAGTTCCGCACAAATAGACTTCTGGCGGACGATGAAGTGATTGAGAAGGCCTTTGGCATCGAAACAAAAGAGGCCCCAGGCAGCAGGAAATACGAAAATTTTGCAACATGTTTGCAGGGAAGCCGTTGTTCTGATAAGGTGAACACGCTTCTATGGAGACGGTTTTTTAGCACGGGAACATTTGTGGTTCTCGCGGTGTCTAATTAGGAGTAACCAACATCCGATTCGAGGCTGGCCATGTTTGAAGATTCCACGTTTGAATCCGGAGGCAGGATCAAGACCAAGAGTGGCCGTTGGATGATGTTCACGGGCATCATCAACGGTTCAATTCTTGTTCTTCTCATCCTGATTCCGCTGATCTATCCCGAGGCGTTGCCGAAGGGCGCCATGCAGACGATGCTGTTTGCGCCTCCGCCGCCCCCTCCGCCGCCTCCGCCTCCACCTCCGCCAGAGGTCGTGCATGTTGTTCATGTGCAATCGGAGATGATGAACAACCAATTGACCGCACCAACGAAGATTCCGCATAACATCACGATGGTTGCCGAGAAGGAAGCGCCCGTCTCCAACATAGGCGTGGCCGGGATGGAAGGCCTGGGCGGCGCCGCAACCGATAGCATGTTTAATAACAGCGCACCGAAGGTGAAGGTTGCTCCGCCGAAGAAAGTGAGCATCTCAGCTGGTGTGATGGTGGGCATGCTGATTCAAAAGACTCAGCCCGTATACCCGCCGATCGCCAAGGCGGCGCGTGTTTCCGGTACTGTGGTGCTTCAGGCTGAAATTTCCAAGCAGGGCATTATTCAAAATTTGCACGTCGTCAGCGGTCCGGCCATGTTGCAGCAGGCGGCACTGGATGCCGTGAAGACGTGGCGCTACAGGCCCTACCTGCTCAATAATGAGCCGGTGGAGGTAGAGACCACGATTAACGTGATCTTTACCTTGGGTGGATGACAAAATCTCTGGCTCTCTGCTGCATTCTTGACGGGGGGTCGTACTTTTTACGTGAATGCGATTCCTGAATGGAGGCTGCATTCCCAGCAACCCGCCGCGGCGGATAGTTTCAAGTTCACAAGAAACTCCTCAGGAGGAACGATTCAGTGATTCTCGCTCAACTCGCACACTTCGCTTCGCACACGGTCAGCAGCCTGGCACTCTTCCAGGATGAGCAGACGATCAGCTTCAGCCCCATGGGGCTGTGGGATCATATGGGATGGTTGGCCCGCTCCGTGGCCATTCTCCTTTTCATCGAGTCGATCTGGTCGCTGGCCGTTATGATCGACCGTTACCTGTACTTCTCTGCTGCCCGCAAGCAGTCGCGCGAGTTTGCGCCCAAGGTTGCCGGCGCGCTGAAGGACAGCAAGCTGGAAGAGGCGATCAAGATCGCCGACCGCAACAAGAAGTCACACCTGGCAGAGGTCGTCACGGCTGGCTTGCAGGAGTTCCGTGCCTCTGGCGGCGCCGCCACTGAAGAGACCATAGCAAGTTCGGGCCGGGCGTTGGAGAGGGCTGAAGCCATCGTCCATGCCAAGCTGAAGAGGGGGCTCTCGGTCCTGGCCACCATCGGCGCGACGGCTCCGTTCGTCGGACTGTTCGGTACTGTCGTCGGCATTCTGAACGCCTTCCAGCAGATCGCGACCCAGAAGACTTCGGGCATCGGCGCGGTTGCAGGTGGTATTTCAGAGGCCCTCGTTACAACAGCCTTTGGACTGCTTGTGGCGATTCCGGCCGTTATGGCCTTCAACTACTTTACCGGACGTGTCGAAGCCTTCGACGTTGAGATGGATAACTCATCGAGCGAACTCGTCGACTACTTCATCAAGCAGAGCCACAAGCGCTAAGCGAAGCGGCTGCCGGTTCGAGCGAGAAGCTGCGTGTGCAGGGGAGCTCAAATCTCTCCTGCACATGGGGTTTATCTCTCGCAGAAGCTGGCTGACTTTTGAGAGTAACGCCGGACGGGATCCGGTCAAAATTTAACGCACGGAGCCCCGACAATGGGAATAGCGGTACGTGACGTAAGCAAAAATGTCAGTTCCAACATCAACGTGACGCCAATGGTGGACGTGATGCTGGTGCTGCTGATCATCTTCATGGTCATCACGCCCATGCTTCAGAACAAGGTGGCCATCGACATGGCGAAGGTAGAAAATGCTGTGTCCATGCCCGACGCAGACAAGGAAGACGCAATTGTCGTTGCCGTGACCCGGGATGGCGGATTGTTTCTGGGGCAGGACAAGATTGCTCCCAGCGAGCTCGGCTCGAAGGTTGCCGCGAAGCTGGCCGACAAACCAGGCAAGACAATCTATATTCGGGCTGATGCGCGGGCGCAGTACAGAGCGGTAGAGGACGCCATCGATGACGTGCGTACTGCCGGCGTGGACGAAGTTGGCTTGCTGACGCAGAAAAAAGAAGGCAACCTCGCGGGCGGCGAATAGGCCTGCGGTAGTGCAGTCAGTCCCTTTAACAAATTTGCAGTAAACGAGGAGTTTTAAGCCATGGCAATGTCAATGGGAGGGTCGGGCGGCAGCATGGCCGAGATCAATGTTACGCCCATGATCGACGTACTGCTGGTGCTGTTGATCATCTTCATGGTCATCGTGCCGGTGACGCCCAAGGGTCTGGATGCGTTGGTGCCCCAACCGCCCAAAAATCCTACGAAGCAGCCGCCGCCGAGCGACCGTACGATTGTTGTTCAGGTTTTTTATCACCCTGGCGCAGCTCCT
>Ga0307377_10000868_pt1 | contig 40104 bp, 36 predicted proteins | sample TR3MG_FD_202535 | JGI IMG/M metagenome (GOLD analysis project Ga0307377, IMG submission 202535) | Soil microbial communities from Risofladan, Vaasa, Finland - TR-3 | ecosystem: Environmental > Terrestrial > Soil > Coastal area > Acid sulfate soil | place: Finland: Risofladan, Vaasa | collected...
CGATACGGCCGTGTTGCCCTCGGTGTTGAACTGCTCCCGGAGCCCGCCAAGCGCCGCATGGCTAAGGCCCGCGTAAGCCAGCAGCAGCGCTGCGGCAAAAGGTGCGGCCTTGTGCATGAATTTCTCCATCGATGACTATGCGTCCCTGTATTCGATTCGTCCCGAAATATACCGCGAAGCGGCGACGGCGGCATCGCTCAATCGCATTCGTCGCCCCCGCGCTTATCTTCGCCGCCGGCCGGCGGCGAAGCTGCCGCGCCCAGGGGCGCCGGAGTCACTGGTATCGCAGCGCGTCGATCGGCTTGAGCCGGGCCGCCTTGTTGGCCGGGTAGAAGCCGAAAAAAATCCCCACCGCGGCGGCGACGCAGAACGCCAGCACGATCGAGGCTCCGGTGATCACCACGGCGAGCTTGGCCAGCAGATTGACCGCCACTGCGGCACCCACGCCCAGGATCACCCCGACTAAGCAGCCGACGACCGAGATGATGATCGCCTCGAGCAGGAACTGGAGCCGGATGTCGCGCTCGCGCGCGCCGATGGCCACGCGGATGCCGATTTCGCGCGTGCGCTCGGTCACCGAGACCAGCATGATGTTCATGATGCCGATGCCGCCCACCAGCAGCGATATCGACGCGATCGCGCCGAGCATCAGCGACATCACGCGCGTCGTTTCCGCCTGCGCATTGGCGAGCGCGGTCAGGTTGCGAATGTCGAAGTCATTGTCCGCCCTGTCGGGCAGGTGATGGCGCTGGCGCAGGAGCTGCGCCATGTCCCGCTCCGCCACCGCCATCGCCTCCGCCGACGTCGCCTGCGCCATGATGAAGCGCACGGTGCCGGGGAAGCGGCTGCCGAACACCTTTCTCTGCGCCGTGGTCACGGGAATCAACACAGTGTCGTCCTGGTCACGCCCGTCCAGGCTTTGGCCCTTGGCCGCGAGCACGCCGATCACCTGAAACGGGCTTTGCTTGACGCGTATCGTTTTGCCTACCGGATCTTCGTCGACGAACAGGTTCTTCACTACCGTTCGGCCGAGCAGGACGACGCGGCTCCCGGCGCGCACGTCCGAATCGGAAAAAACATTGCCGGAGGTGACCGGCCAGTCGCGTACGTCGAGGTAGCTCGGCGTCGTTCCCATGACGGAGGTCGCCCAGTTGTTGGCACCATACACCAGTTGCGCGCTGCCGGGGGACACCGGGGCCACCGCCCGGATGGACGGGAGTTCCGCAATCGCGTCGGCGTCGGCCGCGGTCAGCGTCGGCGTCGCGCCGGAACCGAGGCGCACGCCGCCCGCGGTGGTCGAGCCCGACAGGACGATGAACAGGTTGCTCCCCATCGAGGCGATCGACTGGTCCACCATGAATTGCGCGCCCTGGCCGATCGCCATCATCATGATCACCGCCGCGACGCCGATCATCATTCCCAGCATGGTGAGAAACGCGCGCAGGCGGTTCGCGCCCATCGCATGCCAGGCCTCCGCCAGCATCGGCGCGATCATGCCGGCGCCTCCGCGGCCATGCCGGAGGCCACGCCGCCGTCGTGGATCACGCGGCCATCGACGAACTTCACCAGCCGCTTGGCGTAGGCGGCGATGTCCGCCTCGTGCGTTACGAGCACGATGGTGATGTCGTCCTGCCGGTTCAGCGCCACGAACAGCTTCATGATCTCGTAGCTGGTCTTCGAATCCAGGTTGCCGGTCGGTTCGTCGGCCAGGATCAGGCGCGGCGAGTTGATCAGCGCGCGCGCGATGGCGACGCGCTGCTGCTGCCCGCCGGAAATCTGGTTCGGCGCGTAGCGTTCATAGTCCGCCAGCCCGACGCGGGCGAGCAGGTCTCGCGCCATCGCGGCGCGCTTTTCGCGGCTCGCGCCGGCATAGACCATGGGCAGCGCCACGTTGTCCGCGAGCGTGGCGCGCGGCAGCAGGTTGTATCCCTGGAAAACGAAGCCGATCACCTCGTTTCGCAGATGGGCGAGCTGATTCTTGTCGAGCGTGGCGACGTCGCGCCCGTCGAGCACGTAGCTGCCGCTCGTCGGCAGGTCGAGGCAGCCGAGGATGTTCATGAATGTCGACTTGCCGGATCCCGAGGGCCCCATTACCGCGACGAACTCGCCCGCCCGGATGTCCAGGTTCACGTCCTTCAGCACCGGAACCGGCCCGGCCTCGGTTTCGTATTGCTTGGACAGGTGCTCGGTGCGTATGACCGTCGTATCGGCCATCAGAACATCCTCATGCGCAGCGTGCTCGGCGGTCCCTCCGCGGCCGCGCCGAGCGCCATGCCGACCACGACCGGATCTCCATCCTTCAGTTCTCCGGAGACGACTTCGGTGTAGCGGCCGTCGGAGATGCCGATGCGAATCGGTTTCGCGACGAGCCGCGATTGCGCGAGCACGTAGACCGTCGCGCTGCTGCCGTCCCCGCGCTCCTCCTGCGGCTTGCGCTTGGGCGCCGCCTCCGCCGCCTCCGGCCGGAAGCGCAGCGCCGCATTGGGGACGAGCAGGACGCCCTTGCGCTGCGCGATGACGACGTTGACATAGGCGGTCATGCCCGGCATCAGGATCTCCTCCGGATTCGACACGGCGACAACCACGTCGTAGGTCACGACGTTCTGCTGCACCGTCGCATTCAGGCGCACTTGCTTGACGCTCGCGGAAAACGTCCGGTCGGGGAAGGCATCGACGGTGAATACGACCGGCTGCCCGACCTTGATGCTGCCGATGTCGGCCTCGGCGAAGCTGGAATCGATCTGCATGTTGCGCAGGTCCTGCGCGATGCGGAACAGGGTCGGCGTCTGAAAGCTCGCGGCCACCGTCTGGCCGACATCCACCGTACGGTCGACCACGACTCCCGACACCGGCGAACGTATGACCGTATTGTTCAGATTGGTGCGGTCCTTCGCCAGCTGCGCGCTTACCTGATCGAGCTGCGCCCGGCCGGATTTGCGCGCCTGGACCGCCGTGTCGTAATCCTGCCTGGAGATGAACTCCTGCTGATACAGCGCGCGGCTGCGCGCTTCGTTGGCCTCGGCCAGTTCGAGCATTGCCCGCGCACTGTTCACGTTCGCCTCATCCTGCCGCACCTGCGCCTGAAGCAGCGCGGGATCCAGTTCGGCCAATACCTGGCCTGCCTTCACGCGATCGTTGTAGTCGACGCGCAGTTTCATCACCGTCCCCGACACCTGGGTGCCGACGCTGACCAGTACCACCGGGTTCAGGGTACCGTTGGCGGACACGGTCTGGGTGACGTCGCCGACCTTCGCCGGCACGGTCCGGTACAGCTGCTGCGCGCCCTGCGGCGCGAGCACCCACCACAGGACGGCGGCAGCGACCAATGCCGCCATTAATAGAGCCCATGCGGTCGCCTTGCTGAAGAAGCGTTTTCCGATATTCATCTCATGCCGTCCGATTCGTCGACGAGTTCCCAGTCAATCCGCCCCAAGGCCTGCGCCAGCGTCGCCTGGTAGATGTACAGGCTGTAGCGCGCCTGGATGTTCTGCTGCCGCGCGCTCGCCAGGGCCGATTGGGCCGCTACCAGATCGATGATGGTCCCGGCGCCGGCCTTGTAGCGCCCAAGCGCGACGCGTGCCGATTCGGTCGCGCTCGCCACGAGATCGCCGCTGCTGCGCACGGCCTGGATGCCGGTAGAAAGATTTTGATAGGCCTGCCACACGTCCAGGGCGACCTGCAGCCTGACGCTGTCGCGCTGCGCGGCCTGGCTCTCGGCCTGGGCCTGCGCCGCGCGAATCTGGTAGCTGCTGTTGTAGCCGGTGAATATCGGGACGCTGAGCGATATCCCTAGCGACTGGCTGTGCAAGGAATCGGACAAACTGGAGCCCGAATAGCCGGCGCCGGCGGAAAGCGACACCGTCGGCATGTTCGCCGCACGGACCGCTTGCACGTTGGCCTGGGCGGCTTTCAGCTGTGCCTCGGCCGCCGCCAGATCCGGCCGCCGCCGGCGCGCGTCGCTGATAAGTTGAGCGAGGTTCTGCTCGAACTTGTCCTCCGGTGCCTTCAGTACCGGCGCGACGTATTGCAGCGAACGGTTGGCGTCCAGCCCCATCACGTTCGCGAGCGCGCCTTCGGCGTTTCTTGCGTTTCCCTCGGCCTGGATGCGATTCAACTGCGCCTGCGAATAAGCCGTCTGCGCCTGCAGCTTGTCGGCCGGCGTGGCGGCGCCGGCGTCGTAGCGCGCGCTGGCGGCTTTGAGGCTCTCCAGGCTCGCGCGCTCGGCTTCCGCCGCCGCCGCAACTGCCGCGCGCGCGCCGAACAACTGGTAATAGGCCTGCAGCGCGGACAGGAACACTTTCTGCAGCGTCGCATCCTGCGTGAAATTCGATACGGCCAGGGTTTGCACGGCATTGTCCAGGATCGCATCGCGCGCGCCGAAGTCGTACAGAAGATACCCTGCCGCGAGGCTTGCATTCTCCGCGTTGTAGGCCGTGGTGCCGCTCGACGAAGTATCGCCCGCGCGCGTGCCGCCATTCGCGCGATTGCGCGAGACACTGCCGGAGGCACTCAGCGTGGGCAGGTAAGCCGAGCGCGCCACGCCGACGCGGGCGGCCGAGAGCCTGGCGTTGGCCCAGGCGCTGCGCGTCTGCGGATTGTCGCAAAGCGCGCGGTCGACCACGTTCCACAGTGACAGCAGGGTCTTCGCCGCGTCGCCCTGCGCGCATGGTGGCGCCGATTGGTCGCGCGCATAGCCGCCTGTCTGTGAGCTGCTCGTTAACGCCTGCACCGAGAACGGGTCAGATGCATCCCCGGCAAACGCCGCCGGAGCCGAGCCGGGCCCGATGAGAACGGCGAGTGCTATGAACGGTATCGGCTTGAACAAACCATTTGGATGCATTACTTCGGCCATCGTTTCCTTCCGCGGCACGGCAGGCACACGCCCGCAGGATACGAAAACCACTCTATCGGGGAGCCCGCCGGGGATATTGATTATTCTCAATCGCGGCGATGATCGATTGGGACAGCGGGCGCGGATGCGGTAACCTATCGCGTTTCGAACCATGGCGCCCCGCGCCGGCCCTACCCCGCTCATCATGGAAAAAGTGCGCGTATCCAAGCTGATGTCGCAACAGGGGCTGTGCTCGCGCCGCGAAGCCGACAGCTACATCGAGCGCGGCTGGGTGTTCGTGGACGGCGAGCGCGTCACCGAGCTCGGCACGCGCATCGACCCGGCGAGCAAAATCACCTTGAACAAGGCGGCACAGGCGAGCCAGCTCGCCCGCGTCACGATATTGCTGCACAAGCCGGTCGGATTCGTGTCGGCGCAGGCCGAGCCGGGCTACAAGCCGGCGGTGACGCTGATCAAGGCCGAATCGCGCTTCAGCGGCGACCGCTCGCGCGAGCGCTTCAGCCCGATGCACTTGAGAGGGTTGGCGCCTGCGGGCAGGCTGGATATCGATTCGCAGGGACTGCTGGTATTCACCCAGGACGGGCGCATCGCCAAACAACTGATCGGCGAAAACTCGGCGATCGAGAAGGAGTATCTGGTGCGCGTCAAAGGCAGCCTGTCGAAGGCAGGTATGGCCTTGCTGCATCACGGCTTGTCGCTGGACGGCGAGCCGCTGCGCCCGGCAAAGGTGAGCTGGCAGAATCAGGATCAGCTGCGCTTCGTCCTGCGCCAGGGGAAGAAACGCCAGATCCGGCGCATGTGCGAGCTGGTCGGCCTGGAAGTGGTGGGCCTGAAGCGCATCCGCATCGGCAAGGTGGTGCTGAGCGATCTCCCGCCGGGCCAATGGCGCTATCTGCGCAGCGACGAGACTTTCTAGCGCGGCCAAGCAGGCTTAGGCCTGCTCAAATGCACTAACGTTTATCCGGCGAGCGTCGACCCAAAGCCGACTCCAGAGAATCTGAACAGCAGATCTTCGCCATCGACACATAGCCGACGAACAGGGCCAGCTGATGCGGCTCTCCCTTTGAGGCACGATCCTTCCCGCGCCCCTGTTTTCCATGCCCGGCAGGTGTTCTCCGATTCAGCGGCTGTGCCATGCCGAGCGGGATCTGCGTGCCAAGGGGTCAGTTCGCGCTCAAACCATCAGGTCGGCCAAGGACTTCATATCCTTTACCCTGATGTCCGGCTGGTGTGGCGTGCCTCCAAACGGGCGATTTCGCCTGTCGATAAAAGCCGTGTACATGCCGGCGGCTTTCGCTCCTATGCAGTCGAAGGCATGATTGGCCACAAACAGTACTTCATCCATTCGCGCCTTCATGATCTCGGCTGCTTTGGTGTAGGTCGCGACATGCGGCTTGAAGGAGTTTGCCGTCGCGACGGATATCACGTTGTCGAACGCAATGCCGTGATAGCGCTTTGCATTCTCCAGCATGTCGGGATCTCCATTAGACAGTACGACGATCTTGTACTTCGTCTGCAATCGCGCAAGGGCTTCCGGCACGTCGGGAAACGGCTTGAGCTTCTCGATGCAAGCTACCAAATAACGCACCTCTTCCTCCGTATGCGGTATGTCGGCCCGCTCCAGCGTATAACTCACTGCCCGATGGCCAATCTCTCGATACGGCGTGTGTTCTTTGTGGAGCAATGCGTCGATCATCGAATTTTCAAAGTGAGTGCGGCGCCACCACGTGACGAAAGAGCCGGGATTGCCTTTCCATCCCTTGCCCCTCAAATATGGGGTGACGACCGCAGTTAAATCTCCCTGCATATCGACGACGGTTCCGTACTGGTCAAACATGACAAGCTTGATCTTGTCTTTCAGTTCATTAGAAGTCATCCGGCACCTTGCTCCCAATAAGCAGATTCTCGGCGAAGCTCGCTCGAGCACTCTGTTTGCCGCCAATTTCGCCAAGCTAGCCTTGGGCATCGAGACGCGTGCCCGTTAAAGAACATTCGGTCCGGGTTCGATCGAACCCGGCCACGCAGGCTCCCTTCCCCGCGAGAGGAGCCTGCGTTGTCGCTGTGGCAGTTTGACGCCTACACCTTGCGTTCCAGCAGCAGAGGAAGGATCTGATTCACTGCTTCCTGAGCCTTCAGGCGAAGCGCCGCGTCGTCGTTGTTGGCCACAGGGTGGCCAATTACCGCAAACGGGTAACCCGGCAAGCCGTTCAGTTCGCCCACCAGTTCCGCACTTGTCAAAAAGCGGTCGGTGATAATGGCGACGGCCGGAATGCCCAGCCGCTCGGCTTCAATGGCGTCGTGCAGACTGCACGACGAGCAACTCCCTCAGTCGCCGATTGCGGAGAGGACAGCGTCCGCTCCGCTCATCTCCGCCAGCATCTGGGGAGGCACCGGGCGCGAAGCGTCCGGTTTGCGTCGGCGAATGAATTCGCGAACACCGTGCTCCTTGCGCAGGATTTCTTCGACGAAATCGAACAGCCGCTCGGTGCCGATCTTGGCGTTGTCGATCATGCCGACGACTGCGCCGTCGAGCGACGGCAGCGCCGAGGCCATGCGCATCGCGTCGCCTTGCGGTGCCTGCCGGGGATCCAGAACTCTGAGTGTCATGGGGTGGTTCTCCTTGTGGACTGTGGTCAAACGTCTATAGGTTCGGTAACGGCAAGCGATTTCTTGCCGTACCAGGGCGGAATGATCGCGCCGAAGCCTCCGGCGGGCCCGCCAGCGGCCACGACGAGCAGGTCGTCGGGGCTGCGCAGCGCGCGGTAAACCTTTTCCTCGTCCTTGCGCCCGGCAACGGCAGCCTTGCCCACCGTGCGCCAATCGCCGCGTTTCACCCGGGCGACCTCGAACACGTATTCGCGAATATTCTGCTTGCTCCAGCCGGCCGCGGCAAAGATCTCGCGATGCTGCTTGGGAATCACGAAGGCGTAGTTTCCCTCCCAGATCGAATAAGTCAGCATGTTGTTGCGGATCGCGGACGCGTAGGTGTCGAGGATCTCCTTCGGATCGTGGGTCCACTCGTTCATGATCTGGTGCGGAGATTGGACCTGCAAGGAGGTTACTGCGGACGTACCTGCCGGGATCCCGCGTTCGACCGACAGAGGCAGCCAGCTGGAGTCCTCCTCGTCCTCGGCCACGCAGAATGTGAACTTGCCCGGATGGCCCAGCGTCGATCGGTCGAGCTGCCCCGGAAAGCCGCCCAGGACATTCAACAGAACCAGGCGCACGCTGCGGCCGATGGTCGCGTTCGCGCGCGCCGCGTTGCCCAAGGCGTTGTGCGTCGTATTCATTCCGATCCTGAGACGGATCGGTCCGTTGACGACGATGAACGGCGCGCTGCCCCCGGTGCTGGCCGTGCTGCCGTGCAAGGCGTACTCCGGCTTGCACATCGCTTTGATGATCGCGATGCTGACCGGAAAGTACTCGGGCAGACAACCCGCCATCACCGCCGCAATCGCAACCTTCTCGGCGCTGATGCTGCGCCGGCGTACCGGCTCGACGCCGATGACGTCGCTTGCCGCCAAGCCCGCCGCATCGAGAAAGCGCGCCACGGCGTCTTCGGTCGGCGGCACCACGGGCAGGCCATCCGTCCAGCCGTTGCGCTGGAACAATTCATTGGCCTCGGCCGCGTCGGCGACTTCCAAAACTGCGCTCGCGAATCCTGCGGTGCTGCTCATTGGTTGCTCACTTTGCAAATCCTCCGTCTTGGTCATATGATACCTTCGCCCCTCAGTCGCCGCACGTCTGCTGCCGACAGGTTCGCATAACGTGCGAAGATTTCTTCGCTGTGCGCACCGGGTACCGGTGCCGGGCTGTCGTAGCCCGCGGGTGTGCGGCTGAACTTGATCGGAAAGCCCGGCGCCGAAGCCGCGGCGGACGTCCCGGTCAGCGGATTCACCAGCCGGACAATCATTTCGCGCTCCAGCAATTGCGGCCAACGCATGACTTCGTCGGCCGATCGAACCGGGCTGCACGCAATGCCCGCACTGGCAAGCGCTTCGACGATCGCATCCTTGGTGCGCGACGCCGTCCATTGCGTCACCACTGCGTCGACCTCCGCGTTATGGACGATGCGCCAGCCGATTTGCATCATGTTCGCATCGTCCTTCAGGTCGGGCCGTCCCATCGCTTCGAGCAGCGCCAGCCATTCGCTGTGCGTGGCCGCGCCTATCGCTACCCAGCCGTCGCTCGCCTGGAACACATTGAAAGGCGAAAAGCGCATGATCCGGTTTCCCTGCCGGGGCGCGAGGTTCAGGCGCTCATAGCAGTCGATGGGCTCGTCGAAAATCAGGGAGAACAGGCTGTCGGACATGGCCACATCGATGGCCTGGCCTTCGCCGGTGCGTTCGCGGTGCAGCAGCGCCGCGACGATGCCGTGTGCGGCGAAAACGCCGGAGATCGCGTCGGAGAGCGCCGAGGCCGTCTTGACCGGCGGCTCGCCCGGCTGGCCGGTCATGCTCATGAGGCCGACGGCCGCCTGCACCATCAGGTCGTATGCCTTGTCGTTCTTCGCGGATCCGCTCGAACCATAGCCGGTGAGCGCGCAGTAGATGATCTCCGGGTTTGCTTGCCGCAGCGCGGCGTAGTCGACTCCGAGCCGGCTTGCCACGCCGCAACGGAAGTTCTCGACGACCACGTCTGCCTTCGCCACCATATCGAGAAAGATCCTGCGACCCTGGTCCGATTTGAGGTCGAGCGTGACGGATTTCTTGCCTCTGGCGCGCTTCAAATAGGCGAGTCCCATGTCTTTATCGGAACGCCGTTCGAACGAGACTCCCCCGGGGCCGTCATACGGCGGAGCGAACGCGGTCGGATCCCCGCCTTTCGGATCGTCGATCTTGATGACCTCGGCGCCCATTGCCGCAAGCAGCAAGGTGCATTGCGGGCCGGAGAAAAACCGCGTCAGATCCAAAACAACGACCCCGTCAAGAATCTTGCTCATGTGCCCTCTGGTAAATTGCCGGTGCTGGCACCGGGTGAATCGGGCCGCGTCTATGGCGGAAGAGAGTGGGAGTCGAACCCACACAGGACCATCAAATGGCCCACACCGGGTTTGAAGTCCGGCCGCACCACCGGGCGCGATTCTCTTCCATTGAGGCGTCATCTCGGCCGTCGCCAAGGCCAACTTGCTGCTGGCACCTTTGCGCGAACTCGACTGAGTCTTCATGGGCGGATCAATGCCGCGGCCGACTTCGCCGCAGCAATACCTTCCGCTACTGCATCCGCGAGCAAGCCGCCGTAGCCCGAGCGCACGGCCCCCGCCGCAAATACGCCCGGCATGGCCGTGCGCAGTCCGGCATCCGTCAACAGGGACCCGTCGCGGTCGCGCAAGACGGCATCGGGGACGAACCCGCAGGCAGGTTCGAGGCCGACGTAGGCGAAAAAGCCGGCGCAGGCGATCTCGTCCGTCGCCCCGCCATCGAGCCCGCGCACCCGCACCGCCTGCACGCAGTCGCCACCGAGCACCGCTTCGACGCTGGTGCGCCAATGGACCGATATGTTCGCATGCCCGGGGATCCGGTCTGCCAGATGCTTGCGCGCGCTGAAGGTTTCGCCGCGATGCACCAGGTGAACCCGTTGCGCATATTCGCTCAGAACCAACGCCTCCTGCAGCGCCGAATCTCCGCCCCCGACCACGACCACGTCATGATCCTTGTAATACGGACCGTCGCAATCCGCGCAGTGTGAAACGCCCTTGTCCTCGAACTCGCTTTCTCCCGGCACTCCCAGGCGCCTGAGCTTCGCGCCGGAGGCGATGATGACAGCGCTGGCACGGTGCGCGCCGGCGTCGCTATGCACGACGATGCAGTCTGCGTCCGCTGCCAGCGACGTTGCGCTCGCCGGGAGATGCTCTCCACCGAGCTTGCGGACCTTCATCATGAGGCTTGCCGCAAGATCGATTCCCGACCCCTGGATCTCCCCATCGAGCTCGTTGATGTTGGTGACCAGGCCGCCGTAGAGCATACTTTCCAGCGTAAGCGTGGACAAGCCGCTTTCCAGAGCCTGCCTGGCTGCGCTCAGCCCGGTAACGCCGGTGCCGATGACGATGAGATCGTGAGTTTTTGACATGAACGATAAGCCTGAATGCGGGAACTACACCTTGGATCGCTGTTGCGCGGACGGGCCGAGGATAGGCACGAAGTCCCTGCGGATTACGCGCAGGTCGCCGATGCGCTGGGTGATGCCGAGCCGGTCGAAGCATTCGAGGATCTGGATCGCCCGCGTGCGCCCGATATCGGTGCGGTCCCGTACTTGGGCGGCGCTGAATCTGCCTTCGGGCGCAACGCGAAACACGGACTCGGCGATAGCCGCGAACTGCGCCAAGGTAGCGCGCAGGTAGAAGCGTTCCGGCGTGACGCGGACGAGTTCCCCGGTTTTTGCCTTGCGATGCAGAAAATCCTTCAGCATCGGCTCCCTGATTTTCGCGGCCGTCGCGAGTTCAGCAGTCGTCAAGCCGTTGAATCCCGCGCCGTCGAGCACAGGGCGCACCCGTCGCCACAGACGTTCGTCCGCCGGGTTGTCGGTGGCTACATGCCGGGGCAGATTGGCGATTGAACCCTTTAGCTCGATCTGCCTTTCGTCCGCAAGCAGACGCAGCAGGAAGGCAAACGTTTCCGCGGCGAGTTGGGGGGCGCATGCGCGCCGAAGCACGGCAATCTCCATGCCGAGCGCGCGCGGCGTCGCTCCATGAAACCGGGTCAGCGCGTCGCGAACGGACGCATTCACCGTCTCGACGCTCGCGCGCGATAGACCGGTGCGAAGCTCCTTGCCCACGACCACGAGGTCGTGGCTTCGCACGAGCGCCGCCAGGTGTTCGTCATCCAGATTGAAAATGCGCGCGAACCATGACAGGTTCACGCCGGAGGGCGAGCATGCAAGCAGCGCGCCCAGAGCCCCCTGTGGGTCTGCGGTTTCGAGCGCCTGCAACTGGGAAGCGCGCAATTGCGGATCGCGGCGCCGGGGCGGCGCGAACGGGTCGATGACCGCGCCGCCGCCTATGGTGCGCAACGCCGACTGGTCGCGCACGATGAAGCGATCGCCGTTCAGCGCAGCGATGGGTTTGTCGACGATCAATTGCGCCAGCGCCGATTCTCCCGGCCGGATCTCGGCGCCGCGCCGGATCGAAATCCGCGCGGTCACGTCTTTCGCGCCGTGGTGCAGGTGTACGGGGGTCCAATGCTTCAGCGGGCGGGTTTCCGATCGGAGCAGCTGCAGGCGCACATCGAGGCGCTGCGTGGGCGCGTGCAGCGCGGGGGACAGCAGCCAGTCGCCGCGTCCCGCGCCTGCGACCTCGACGCCGGACAGATTGAGGGCGCAGCGCTCGCCAGCGGCCGCCTGACCCGCCACTTTCCCGTCCTTCTGGATGGCGCGCACGCGGACTTCGACGCCGGCGGGCGAGAGCGTCAGCTTGTCCCCGGGGCCCGCAGCGCCCGCGAACACCGTTCCCGTAGCCACGGTACCGCTTCCCGCCACGGTGAAAACGCGATCGATGGCAAACCGGAACCGCCGCCCCTGCTGTCCCTGGTGGTGCAACGTCCTTGCAGCGTCGGCCAGCGCCGCGCGCACCCTGTCCATGCCGCTTCCGGACAGCGCCGAAACCGGCACCACATCGATAGCGGCGAGGCCGGTCGAAGCAAGCAGTTCCTTCACGCTTGCAGCCACCTCCTCTGTACGTTGCGGCGAGCTTCGGTCGATCTTGGTGATCAGCGCAAGGCCGCTTTTCACCGACAGGAGTTCGATGATCTGCAGGTGTTCGACGGTCTGCGGCATCACGCCGTCGTCGGCGGCGACCACCAGCATGACGTAGTCGATGCCGCAGACGCCGGCCAGCATATTGCGCACGAAGCGCTCGTGGCCCGGCACATCCACGAATCCGACCGTGAGGCCGTCTCCGGGAGTGCGCCAGTAGGCGAAGCCGAGGTCGATCGAAATGCCGCGTGCCTTTTCCTCGGGCAGGCGGTCGGTGTCGACCCCGGTCAGGGCTCTGACCAGGGTCGTCTTGCCATGATCGATATGGCCGGCGGTCGCGACTATCATGGCGCGCCCTGTAAAAGCGCGAGCTGGTGCAGTTGGCTTACGAACGCCTGTTCATCGCTGAGGCAGCGCAGATCCAGGATTAGCTCCCCCTCGCTGATGCGGCCGATCACCGGCACCGGCAGAGCGCGAAAAGCCGCAGCCAGCGCGTCTGCCGCGCCGCTGCGGCGCTTGCCGCGCGGGGTCAGGGCGATTCCGGCGCTGGGTAAGGTATCCACCGGTAGCGCGCCACTGCCGATCTGGCTCATGCTGTCGACGATCCGGGCCGTTGCCAGCCCGGCAGTGGCTTTTGCGATCATGGGCAGAATGCCCGCCGCCTGGTTCCGGATCTCGACTTGCGGCCGGGTGAGCATGCGCAGGGTGGGGAGGTCTCGCGTAAGCCTTTCAGGGCGGGCATACAGGCGCAGGACCGCCTCTAGCGCGGCGAGCCGGATCTTGTCGAGGCGCAGTGCGCGCCTCATCGGATTTCGCCTGATTTTCGCGATCAGGTCGTGCCGTCCGACGATCAGCCCGCATTGCGGGCCGCCCAGCAATTTGTCGCCGCTGAACGTAACGACATCCGCGCCGTTGGCGATCGCCTCCCGCGGCGTCGGCTCGTGCGGAAGCCCGAACGCCTCCAGGTCGACCAAGGTGCCGGAGCCCAGGTCGTTGATCAGGGGCAATGCATGCTGCCGGGCGATGGCCGCGAGTTCGGATTCCGCAACCGACGCGGTGAATCCGTGAATCGCATAGTTGCTCGTGTGGACCTTCATGATCGCGCCGGTGCTTGTTCCGATGGCGCGCACGAAATCCTGCGGGTGTGTCCGGTTGGTGGTGCCCACTTCACGCAGCTTGCAGCCGGCGCTGGCCATGATGTCCGGAATGCGGAACGAGCCGCCGATTTCGACCAGTTCGCCGCGCGATACGAGAACCTCCCTGCGGCGCGCCAATGCGTAAAGCGCGAGATACACGGCGGCCGCGTTGTTGTTGACGACAACGGCGGCCTCGGCGCCCGTCAGCCGGGTCAGCCAGGCTTCGACATGGCTGTCACGCTCGCCGCGGGCCGCGCCGTCCACGTCGTATTCGAGATTGACCGGACGTGCCATCGCGTCGACGGCGGCCGCAACGGCGGCTTCGGGCAGCAGCGCGCGTCCGAGGTTGGTGTGCAGCACGGTGCCGCTGAGATTGAACACCGCGCGCAAGGACGGCCGCAGCAGCGCCTCGATCCTGGAGGCGCAGGCGGCTGCAAGTACATCGTCTGCCGGACACCGGGCGTTCGCGTCGGCCGCAAGGCGCGTCCGCTCCCCGGCCAGCACGCCGCGCACCGCTTCGAGCAGCAGCGTCCGGCCGTAGCGTTCGGCAAGTTGCGCCCCTTCGGCAGAGCTGATCAAGCGATCGACGGATGGCAGGGACGCGCGATCTCCCTGCTTCGTCAAGCCGACCCGAGGCGCTTGACGCGCCCTTGCTGTCTGGCCAATGTCTTTGGTGTGATCTGCCAAGTGTGCGGACTTTCGATCGGAAAAAAGGAGGCTTGCCGCATCCTACATTTACGCCTCATGCCGCGGAAATAGGCATTAGGCCTGCCGGTATAACTTGCCAGCATGGCTAACCACCGAGCGCCGCCCCCTGCCAAATACCATCGCGCACCATGTCGCGCACCAACTGATCGAGGATATCGCGCACCAGCGCCGCGGCGCGCCCGAGCGGCTCGCTGCGCAAGGTGCAGAGATTGAGGGCACGGCTGAGCGATGGCCGGCTGATGCGCTGCACGCATAGTCCGGGGGAGTCGCTTTCCGGATACAGGGCGGAGCGCGACAGGATCGCTGCGCCCAAGCCCGCGCTCACCATCGATTTCGTGGTCCATGGCGCATCCACTTCGGCAAGCAGCTTGAGCGGCTGGCCGGCCTTCAGGAATGCACGCTCCACGATGCGCCGCGTCGTATTCGCCGGCCCCGGCAGGATGAGTTCCTGCCGCGCCGCTTCGGCCAGCGTGATGGTTTGCCTGGCGACCCCAGTCGGGCCTTTTCTGCGCGGCGTAACGAGAAACAAATCTTCTACGAGGAGATGCCGTTCCTCGATGTGGCGTGCCGGATTTTCGCGCTCGAACAGCAAACTGAGATTGAGGCGACCATTGGCGAGCAGGCCCTCCAGGTGATCGCTCACGCCTTGGGTAACGGAGATCTTCACGCCGGGCAAGCGCTCGCGCACGGCGCCGACCAGCGCCGGCGCGACAATGCAGGAGGCGCTGAAGGGCATGCCCACGGCAACCGTTCCCGTGGGCCGCTCCGCGGCAGACTGCACCTCCTCCGGGATGCGTCCAACCTGGCGCAGGATCGCCTGAGCTTGGACGTAGAACGCGCGTCCGGATTCCGTGGGCGTGACGCCCCGCGTGCTGCGCACCAGGAGCGCGCTGTTGAGTTCGGCCTCCAGCGCGGCGACCTGCCTGCTGAGAGCAGGCTGCGCGATAAATAGGTCCGCGGCGGCCTTGGAAACGCTGCCCAGGTCCACGATGCGCACGAAGTACCTCAGCTGTCGCAGTTCCATGCCGCCTCCCTTCGCCATAACGGCCAAGCATGGCCTCAGACCCGCATTCTATTTCAAGGAATGGTCGGCGCCGCGCCTACCGTACTCCCGGCGCCTGAGGGGGTGCCGTGAATACCCGCGATAGGCATGAATCGCGAACTAAGCTATTCTGAATCCCGTTCTCTCAACTTGGTGGAGACGATGACATGAACGCCGACGAATTGCGAGCGGTTCAAGCCCCTCTGAAGAACCTATACCGTGAAAACCCCGAAGCTGCCATGATCATGCTCCGCGCCGAAGGAAAGCTCGGCGAGGGGGTGACCTGTAAAATCGACACCGGAAAGGCGTTGCTGACCGCCGGGCTGCATCCGGCGGGCGGCGGCACGGGCCTCGATGCCTGCTCCGGCGACATGCTGCTGGAAGCTCTGGTGGCTTGCGCCGGCGTTACGATGAAAGCGGTCGCCACAGCCCTGGCCATCGAGCTCAGAAACGCGACCGTTCAGGCTGAGGGCGATCTGGACATTCGTGGAACGCTTGGTTTGTCGAAAGAGGTGCCGGTGGGCTTTCGCGCCATTCGGCTTAGCTTCACCCTGGACACCGACGCCTCCGAGGACCAGCTGGCCGCGCTCCTTCGTCTCACCGAGCGCTACTGCGTGATCTACCAGACCTTGGCACGCCCGCCGCAATTGTCGGTGTCGAAGAAAGTGGGAAACGCCTGAACCCATCCGGGACAAAATCCGCTTTCCTTTGGACGCGCTGACCGCCCCGGCTGGTATTGTCAGGTTAACCACGGCGTAGATTCCTATGCGGTATAAGCTCGGCTAAGCCATTTCGTTTTTGCCCGCGATTTTCTGCCGAGATCCCCGGTCTCTGAGCGTTGCTGCATTTTTCTTTAGCGCTGAGCTGGCGGGATTAGGAATAAATCATGGCCTGAGTGGCCAGCGCCTTGCGATACAATTTGCGGCGATGGGTAAACAGCTGCGCCAAGCCATGAACGCTCCCCCTGCATCTTCTGCCCTCGCTTCTGCCTGCGACGTGCTGGTAATTGGCGGCGGGCCGGCGGGGTCGACGGCAGCGGCGCTGCTGGCGGAGCGTGGCTACCGCGTGAGCCTGTTGGAAAAGGCGCACCATCCGCGGTTTCACATCGGCGAATCGCTGCTTCCGGCCAATCTGCCCCTTCTGCAAAAACTGGGCGTGATCGACGCCGTCAAGGCCATCGGCATGGAAAAATGGGGTGCGGAATTCGTCTCGCCCTGGCACGATCACAAGCAGTCCTTCGAATTCGCCGATGCCATGGACAAGTCCATGCCCATGGCCTACCAGGTGCGCCGCGCCGAATTTGACGAAATTCTGATCCGCAACGCCAGCCGTAAGAATGCCCGGGTAGTGGAAGGCTGTCTGGTGCAGGATGTCGATTTTTTGCCCGACAACGCCGGTGCGCTGGTGCAGGCCCGCCGCGAGGACGGCAGCATCGAAACGGTGCATGCGCGCTTTGTGCTGGATGCATCAGGCCGCGATACCTTTCTGGGCAATCGCCTCAAAGCCAAGCAGCGCAACAAGAGACACAATAGTGCCGCCATCTACGCTCATTTCTCGGGGGCCGAGCGCAACTCCGGCAAGGCTGCGGGCAATATCACCATTTTCTGGTTCGAGCATGGTTGGTTCTGGTTTATTCCCCTGGTCGATGGCGCAACCAGCGTCGGCGCGGTGACCTGGCCGTATTACCTGAAAACGCGCAACAAGAAATCGCTTGAGCAGTTTCTGCTGGACACCATCGCGCTATGCGCGCCCTTGGGCGAGCGGCTGCAACACGCGCAGCTGGCCTCGCCGGTCGAGGCTACCGGCAACTATTCCTATGCGTGCGACCGTACCCACGGCAGCAGTTATCTGCTGCTGGGCGATGCCTACGCCTTTATCGATCCGGTGTTTTCTTCCGGCGTCATGCTGGCCATGCACAGCGCCTTCGCCGGTGCCGACGCCGTGGACACCTGCTTGCGCCATCCGCGGCAGGCGGCGGCTGCATTGAAGAAATTCGACAGCACGATGCGAATTGGCCCGAAGGCGTTTTCGTGGTTTATTTATCGGATTACCAACCCCACCATGCGCGACATGTTCATGGAGCCGCGGAACATTTTTCGCGTAAAAGAGGCGCTGCTGTCAGTGCTGGCGGGCGATCTGTTCGGCAAAACACCGATTCATGGCCCCTTGCTCCTGTTCAAAGGGCTGTACTACGCGGCTTCCTTGCTCAATTTCAGGCGCACATTGAAGGCATGGCGGGCGCGCCAGCGCAACATCCGGGTTGTGGATGAAGCGGGCGCGGCGACGAATTGATCATGCGTGCCGCATTGCGTGTGTTGGTGAACGGCTACGATTACCTGGTGCTGTATCTTGGCCTGGCATGGCTGGGGATACTGTGCCTGGCATGGACGCCGGTTGCGCTGCTTGTTTACCCGCTGCTGTCCGAGCGCCGGGGACGCTCGCTCGGGCGCTACGTCATCATGGCGGCGTTTCGACTTTACCTGGCCAGTCTCAGCGTGTCGCGCCGATGCACTTTTGACCTCGAGGCGCTGGATGTCCTGCGCGCTGAACCTTCGCTGATCATTGCGCCCAATCATCCGTGCCTGCTGGATGCGGTCATGGTGATTTCACGCTTGCCCAATGTCGCATGCGTGCTTAAAGCCGACCTGATGAATAATATTTTTCTCGGTGCGGGCAGCCGGCTGGCGCGCTACATCCGCAATGATCCGGTGCGGCGCATGATATGTCTGGCGATCGAGGATTGCGATCGTGGCAGCCATTTGCTGCTATTCCCGGAAGGTACCCGCACCACCGCGTGCCCAGTCAATCCGCTCAAGGGCACCGTCGGCGTGATCGCGCATCATGCGCAGGTGCCGGTGCAGACGATACTGATAGAAACCGATTCGGCGTATCTGAGAAAAGGTTGGCCGCTGTTCCGCAAACCGCCGATGCCGATCCATTACCGCGTGCGCCTGGGGCGGCGCTTTGACCCGCCGCAGCATACCCGGCGCTTCATGGCTGAGCTGGAACACTATTTCAGACACGAGCTGGTGCAGGGCTCGGCATTTTACCCGGCCAAGTCTCTGCCGCAGCAGGCCGAGCGTGCGCCGGAACTCGGTTCCCGTTCGCCGTCATGATCGCCGCCTCGACCACGCATCTGGTCCTCATACCCAGCTATAACCCCGGCGCCAAAGTCTATGAAACCGTGCGCGCGGCACGCCAGTACTGGAACCCGGTGTGGGTGGTGGTGGATGGCAGCACCGACGGCAGCGCCGAGGGCTTGCTGGCGCTGGCGGCGCAGGACGCCGGCCTGAGGGTGATCGTCCTGCCGCGCAACCAAGGTAAGGGCGCGGCAGTGCTGCACGGCCTGGACCAGGCGGCCGCTGCGGGATTCAGTCACGTATTGACCATGGATTCGGATGGCCAGCACCCGCCCGAATGCATCCCCGCGTTCATGGCGGAATCGTCCAGACAGCCGGCGGCCATGATATTGGGTGTGCCGGTATTCGATGCCAGCGCGCCGGGCTTGCGCGTGAAAGGGCGACGCGTATCCAACTGGTGGGCCAACCTGGAAACGCTGTGGGCGGGCATTGGCGATTCGCTGTTCGGGTTCCGCGTGTATCCGGTCGAGGTGTTGCGGCGGGTGATGCGCGCTCAGCCGTGGATGCGCCACTTCGATTTCGACCCGGAAGCCGTGGTGCGCCTGTGCTGGCGCGGGGTCAGGCCGGTCAATCTGTCCGCCCCGGTGCGCTACTACAGTGCGGCGGAGGGCGGCGTGTCGCATTTCCGCTACCTGCGCGACAACGTGTTACTGACCTGGATGCATGCCCGCCTGTTCGTCGAGTTTGTGTTGCGCTTACCCGTTCTGCTGGCAAGGCGTGCGCGGGGACACTAGTTAGGCTGGGCAGGATCGGCCTTGATCGCTTGATATTCAGAAAACACGCCGAGTTCCAGATGCCGTTCAACACGCGTCAGCCCCGCGGCGCTGAGTGCCGCCACGACTTGCTCGGGCGGGACGCAGGCTTCTATGCTGTCCCAGTGATAACGCCAGATTGTCGCGGTGTTCTTTTGCTTCGAAACGAGGCGCGTCAACAGCGGTAGTACGTCGCGCATATAGCTCTTGAGCAGCCATTTGCCAACGCGGTTTCGTGCTTGGGTAATTTCAAGTATGCATAGGCGGCCGCCGGGCTTCAACACCCGCTCAAACTCCGCAAAGGCCAGGCCGAGATCGCTGATATGGCGCAGCGCATAGCCCATGCTCAAGAAATCGAAATGATTGTCGGGAAAAGGCAAAGACTCTGCGCGACCTTCCATCAACACCATTGCATCCGGCAACTTGCCGGCGGCCATCATGCCGGGGCTGGGGTCGATCCCGGTGACCAGGGCGGCATTGCCGGTCAAATTGCAGGCTTGCGCTGCAAGCAGGCCGGTGCCCACGCCGACGTCCAGTACCTTCATGCCCGCTTTCAAACCGCCGCGAATGAGCGCCTGGCGCCGATAGCGGGAACCGGATCCCCATGCAAATATGGCCTCGATATGGTCGTAGTCCGCCGCGGTGTCGTCGAAAATCCGGCGCAAATAAGCTTGCCGATCCTGCTCGGTTTGATAGTAATCGGTCAACGGGGCGTGCGGTGCATGCACCGGAGGGGTAGGTCTGGGTGAATTCGTCATATTGTCGCCTATGGCTAAACGATGCCGCCGTTGATGGAGATAATCTGCCCGGTGATATAGGCCGCCTGCGCCGAGGCGAGAAACCCGATCAGGTCGGCGACTTCGTCGGGGGTGCCGGCGCGTTTCATCGGCACCATCCGCGCGATTTCCTGGGCGTCGAACGCGGATTTGCTCATGGGGGTGTCGATAATCCCGGGCGCGACCGCATTGACGGTGATGCCCCGGCTGGCGACTTCCTGCGCCAGCGACTTGGTGGCTGAATTGAGTGCGCCTTTCGCGGCGGAATAATTGACCTGGCCGCGATTGCCGGTCAGGGCGGCGATGGAAGATACATTGATAATGCGCCCCCAGCGGCTGCGTATCATCGGCATCATCAGCGGTTGGGTGACGTTGAAAAAACCGTTGACCGACACGTCGATCACCCGGTGCCACTGCTCGGCGCGCATGCCCGGAAACACGACGTCGTCATGGATACCGGCATTGTTGACCAAAATCTGGATTGGCTGGTTTTCGACAAGGGGGGTCAGCGCATCGGCCACCGCCGCGCGGTCGGTCACGTCGAATGCCAGCACCTGCGCACTGCCGCCGCCTGCGCGAATGGCATCGGCCAGCGTCTGCGCGGCTTGCAGTCCGCGATGAGCATGAATGTAGACATGGCAGCCATCGGCAGCAAGACGGCGGCAAATGGCCGCGCCGATTGCGCCGCTGCCGCCGGTGACCAGGGCGTTTTTCATGGCGCTTCCCCTGCAGTGGGTTTGAGTGCGTCAGCGTCGAGCACGACCGCGGCGCGTCCATCCAGCAGAAGGCGACCCGCTGCACTCACGCTGAACTGATAGAGTACATTGCTTTCACTGCGCGTGATGCAGGCGGCTTCCACCAGCAGATCGGCGGCAATGTCGTCCAGCCGCGGCACATGCAGCTGTGCACCGCGCACGCTGACCAGATAACCGACGCGCGCACCGCTGCTGTCCGGTGGCGCCAGTAAAGCACCGTGCACGGCCATGGCCTGTGCCGCGTATTCGATCCCGCAGGCGGCACCTAGCCGGCCGTAAGCGCGCAAGGGGTTGTCGGCGGCGCGGTGGCTGCTCGCGCGACAGCGGATGCGCTGCTCATCCCAGGCCTCGACACGATCCAGCAGGCACATGCTGCCCTGATGCGCGATGTGGCGGGCAATCCAGGCGTGGTCTGGCGTGTCGTGCTTCAGCACGGCGTGACTGCCGCGGAGAGACGCAGGTTGTCGAGGTAATCCAGCACCACCTGTTGCTTTTGCCGCAAGGCGATGCTGCGCAGCAGCGGCAATCCGCGCGCGGCGGGGATGGCCGTGCGCAGGTGTTCCAGCGCGGCATCGGCTAGCCGGTCTGCACCGGTGTCGGTCAGGCTGACGGCGATCTGCGCCAGCGCCCGTGCGCTCGGTTGCGGTGCCAGCACCAGTGCAATGCCGAACGCATCGGGAATGGGACGGGCGCTGTACAGTGGCTCCGGATAAGCGGTGTCGCAAGCAAGCAAAACGGTGCGTGTGTCATCTACCACAGCCTGGGTCAGCGCTTCCAGCAGACCCGCGCCGAAGCTGGCGTCATAGGCGCTCAGCACCGATGATGTGGTCATCGCCCCGGTGGCGATACCCCAGTACCCGGCGGCAACGTTATGCACGGAATTATGAAAGCGGGTCGGGGAGATTTGCCGGTCGTCCGAGGCGAGCATTTCACAAATGATGTGACAGTTTTCCCCGTCGCCGCCGGACGCGGAAAACACGCTGGGCAAACTGGCCGCGTCGAGTCCGGCCGCTGCGATGGCTTCCAGCCCGGTTGCAAGAGTGAGCTTGACGATCGCGCAGCTACGCCGGCGTTCTGCCGCGGGCAACAGCGCGGGTGACGGCAGCACCGTCCTGCGTGGCTGGTAGGGCTCGCGCCCACTAAGGACGGCCTGAGCGCTCGGCCAGTCTGGCAGGCCAGGTCCGAGTAAGCCGATGCCTTCGATGTACGCGGTGAGCGTGGGCATGGGTCTAATCCGCGCGCGCCAAAACCAGGCTGCAATTGGTGCCGCCGAACCCAAACGAATTGGTCAACACGCGCGCCACCGGCTGCTCGCGATTTTCCAGCAGGTAGTCGAGGTTCAGCGCCGGGTCGAGTTGCTCGGTGTTCAATCCGGCGGGGATCAAGCCGTGTTGCAGCCCCAGCGCGCAAATGACCGCTCCCACGCCGCCGGCGGCCCCCAGGGTGTGGCCGGTCGCGCCTTTGGTGGAACTGCACGGCGTGCCCGAGCCGAATACATCCTGAACCGCCTTACACTCCGCCGCGTCGTTGCTTTGGGTGGCGGTGCCGTGCAGGTGGATATAGTCGATATCAGAGGGCTTCAAACCCGCCGTTTTGAGCGCATCCTGCATCGCCATGCGCGCGCCCAGGCCGTCCGGATGCGGCGATGACATGTGATAGGCATCGCTGGATTCGCCGATGCCGCGCAGCAGCACGGCATCGGCATCGAGGTGTTCCGGGACGTTTTCCAGCAGCGCGAAGGCGGCCGCTTCGCCTATCGAGATGCCGTTGCGCCGTGCATCGAATGGGCGACATGCCTGGTCGGAAATCAGGCCGAGCGAGTTGAAGCCATACAGCGTCGTCAGGCACAGCGAATCCACGCCTCCCACGACGGCCGCGTCTATCAGTCCCGCCGCCATCATGCGTCGCGCCGAGGCAAACACCTTGGCGCTGGACGAGCACGCCGACGATACCACGACCGCCGGACCGGTCAGGCCGAAATAATGGCGCGCGAAGTCTGCGACGGAGAAAGAATTCTGCGTGCTGCGATAATTGAAATCGGCGGGGAGTGCGCCGGTAGCCGGGTCGCGTCGCCGGTAGGCCAGTTCGGTCTGCAGAATGCCCGAGGTGCTTGTGCCCAGCAACAAGCCGATGCGCTGCGCCCCGTGTTTTGCGATGGCAGCGCGCACCGCCTCGGCAAAACCGTCCTGAGTCAGTCCGAGCAAGGCGAGCCGGTTGTTGCGGCAATCGAAGTCGGCCAGGTGTGCGGGAAGCTGCACCGCATCCAGCTCCGCCACCTCGCCGATGAACGTCGCCAGATCCACCGTTTCGAACGCGCACGGCGCCAGCCCGCCGCGACGCTGGCGCAGCGCGGCCAGCGTCTGGTCGAGGCCGCGACCGATGCTGCTGGTCGCAGTGAAATGGGACAGCCAGAGCGGGTTCAAAGAGGAGGGAGCCGATCGCAAGTGGAGGACAATTTTAGAGCTATTTCAAAATGAGGGGAAATCCCCTGCGGGAACTTTCCCCGCAAGGGGAAGCGAGACTTTCGTGGCGCATCTCCTCATGCTCCCCGAAGTCAGGGGCCATTTCGGTAATCCTGAAATGGCTTCTTAGCGGCTTCCGGTGGCAGGTTTGGATCAAACAGACGAGTTGAGGACTTTGCGTATCGCGTCCACGTCCATGCGCTGCCGCAATGACAGCGTGGCGGCCAGCATCCCCAGCGCCAGGCCGGCCAGCACATCCACCGCCACGTGCTGGCGTGTGGCCAGGGCGGAATAGATGATGCCGATGCACCACGTCCAATTGATGATGAGTATCCACGGCGGCGCGCCCAGGCGGCGCAGCAAATGATGTAACCAGATGCCCGAAAAAACGGCTGTGACGACATGAAGCGAAGGGCAGGCGTTGCCGGCGGCATCCATGCTTTTGAGAAAAGCCACATCGGGATACCGCGTCCAGTCGATATGGGCTGCGGGCACGGCAGTGGGCCAGAAGTAGAACACGATCAGCCCCGCGAGGCAGGTCCCGGCCATCGCCATAGCATAGCCATATAGCTCGCGCCGCGTCGCCAGCAAGGCCGGGGGAAGGGAAACGTAGACCCACAATGACAGGTATATAGGCAAGGCCAGAGGCTGAAACGCGACCAGGCGATCCAGGAAGATGACGGGCATCACAGTCGTCGGGTAGACCGGATCCTTGAGCAGATAAAAGTAAGCGCCGAAAAACAGGCCGATGAAAAGCGTCGTTCCGATGCTCTTGAGATAGAAGTGCCTGGGGATTACCGCGGCAGCTTGATGGTACCAGGGCGTCTGCGCACAATCTTCGTTCAAGATTGGCTCTCCATGGGATGCGGCAATATCGAAACGAGTCATGCAAGGGCCTGACGCAAGGTAACAAAACGCAGATTGGCTGCCCTGGCAGCGGCCAAAACTGCGGGGAGCACTTCTAAGATAACAGGAATGCCATCGAGTGTGCGCGCGGCGTTGCCATCGTGCAACAGCAAAATGGCGCCTGCTCGCAGGCCGCGCAACAGGCTGGTCTTGACGCGAGCGACGTCGCCGATCCGGGTGTCGAAACCGCGTGCCGACCAGCTGGCAAGCCGCAGTCCCAGCCGAGCCAGCACCTGGTCGAGAAAAGGATTGCGCAAGCCGGCCGGGGCACGGAAGAACAAGGGCCGCTGGCCGGAAATCGCAGTGAGCGTGTCCTGGGCAGCCTGCAATTCACGCATGAGGCCGGCAGGCCCCATGAGCGCAAAATGGTGACGGTGATGCTGGCTGTGGTTTTCCACGGCATGGCCGCGGCGCACGATTTCTCGGCACAGGTCCGGGTAACGCGCGGCTTTTTCCCCGATGCAGAAAAAGGTGACCTGCACGGCGTAGCGATCCAGCGTATCGAGTACCTGCGGAGTAACGACGGGATCGGGGCCGTCGTCGATGGTGAGGGCGATTCCGTTCTTGGCGGCGGCTGCAGCGGGCAGCTGCGTCCAGTTTGGCCCCAGCCAGTGGCTGCGCGGCCACAGCCCGACGAGCGTGATCAGGCCGTGATCGGCAAGCACGGCGCCCAGCGCCCAGGGCCATTGCCCAGGCTCGGCGATGACGGCAATCAAGGCCAGCAGATGCAGCGCGATGGATGCGCGGATCAACGGCGCGGGTCGCCAGCGTGAATTACGCATCGGCTTGCCTGGCGAAAATCGCGGAATAAATCAGCGCCAGGATGACACCCGGCGCCACGGTCACGCCCATCGCCTGCAATATCGACACACTGGAAAACGAAAGCAGGCCGAAACCTGCGACGGTAGTGAGGCTGGCGAACAGCATAGACGCGAGGGTGCGGGGGGAGATGGCATGGTCGCTCGGGTTGGCTTTGTCCCTTGCCTCTTTTGCCGGCAGGAGACGGTGATCGGACCGATCGAAAAACAGGGCGTAATTGGAGCCCACCGCGACGACCAGCAGCAAGCCCACCAGATGCAAGATAATCATCTGTTGGCCAAACAGGGTCAATCCGGCGGTGACGGTGATCACCGCGGCCGCCAGCGGCGCGATGATTCGTATCACGCGCATGGGCGAGCGCAAAACCAGCAGCAGCAATACGATAATGGCAGCCAGCCCGCCTAGCGACAACAGGATGGCTTCATGCAGGTAGCCGGAATACAGGTGATCGGACTCGGCTTTCATATCCACAAACAGGACATTGGGCAAACCTGTCGTGCTCAGTGCAGCACGAATTCGATTCGCATTGATGCTGGCACCCTTAGGCGCAGTAAGCGGCAATAAGGCAGTCCAATGGTGGCCTTGCTCGATGAGCAGCGCAGCGACCGCCATGGCCATTGAGGTTTGATCAAGATCGGCCGCGTGCAGCAAGGGCTGGCTGCGCGCGGCTGCGACGTCGGCCAGAAACGGTGCGAACAGTTGCGCGCGCACCGGTAAGCCCTTAACAGCTTGCGCCAGCCGCGTTGCCAACACGTTCGGGGGCGGCAGGCTGGCCTGGCGTGCCCGCTGCGTCGCAGTGCTGGGAAGATAGCGGCTGGGACTTTCGAATCCGGCGAGTTCGCCTTGATCGACTTGCGTTTGCAGTATCGCGGAAACTTGTTCGGAAGACTTTAGTACGGATTCCCGGCTCGCGCCCGATACCACCACCAGATAACGTACATCAGGCGCGCCCAGGTCGGCGCGCAGGCTTGCATCCAGCGCGACATCGGCTTGCGATACTGGACTTAAGGAGGATATCTTGTCATTCCACAAACTGCCGCGGTGCAAGGCGAGGATTGCACAGGCTGCCAACAGCAGTATCGCTGCCGCCCATCGCAGTGCGGCGGCGCGCTGTACCAGACGGGACAGGACGAGACCGATAGCAGATAAGTCATGAATGCGAAAGTTCGCCGGCAGCAGATGAGGCAAGACGAAGCGGGTCACCGCTGCGGCGGCGATCAGGCCGGCGATCGAATACAGGCCGAGTTGCGCCAGACCGGGAAAGCCGGACAGCAGCAAAGAAGCAAAGCCGAATATCGAGGTCAGCACACCGAGACGGACGGTGGGCCAGAAGCGCTTGATCCAGTTCTGCCGCTCCGATCCGCCCTGTTCTGATTGCACGAACAGGTAGATGGAATAGTCCACCGCCTCGCCGAGCAATGCAGTGCCGAATCCCAGGGTGATGCCATGTACTACCCCGAAGCCCAGGCTGACCGCCGCGATGCCTGCCAAGGCGCCGCTGACAACGGGCAAGAAACCCAATGCCAGCGCGGTGAAGGATCGATAGACCAGTAACATCAGCGTCGCGATGAGCGCGACGCTGATCATGGACAGGCGGGTGACCTGACTCTTGATCGTGTCGCGTGAGGTCACCGAAAACACACCGGGGCCGGTCATCACCAGCTTGGCGGAAGCGCTTACGCCGGATGCCGCGTCGAACGCCTGTCGGATGGCGGCCATGGCGCGTTGCTGGGCGTCGATGTCGGAGCCCGAAGCGCGCGTCTGCATCAGCATCAGGGCGCGCGCCCCATCGCGTGATGCCCACGCGCCATCGATCATCCGCGGCCGGGAGCCACTGTCGAGCCGGTCGAGTAATCGCACCATTTCGCCGGTCGGGTCGCGCGGCAGCAGCGACTTGAGCAGCAGCCCGGCGGGAGAGGCGAGCAGGTCGATGCTGTCGCTCAAGGCGGCATGCAGGCCGGCGACGCTGAAGCGCGCAGGCGTCACTGCGGGGCTCAGCAAGTAGCGATGGTTGAACAGAAATGCGCGGTCGCGCTCGGCGTTGACGGGCTCGCCATTGTTGACGGTGACAAAAGCAGGATCGGCGCGCAGGCGCTGCGCAATTTGTTTGGAAAGCCGGGCGCGGGTGGGCGCGTCGGCGCCTTCAATGCCCACCAGTATCAGGCGCGAGGCCAGGCCGTTGCGTAGCTGCTCCAGGAGCACCTGCTGTGCCGGCGTCGGGCTGCGTGGTAAGAAAGCCGATAGATCAGTGGTGAACTGGCTGCGGCTGATGATGAGGCCGCAGGCGAGGACGAACGCCAGCCACAGGGCTATCGCTGTCCGTCCGCGCCGCGTCGGGGCTTGTTTCACGGTGTGGGCAGCTTTTCGATGCGCATGAGCGAGCTGTCACCATCGGCCTGGGTGATTTCTATGCTGTGCACTGCGTCGCGCACACCCGTGATCCGGATGCGCTTTACCACGGCCTGCACTTTTTCATCCAGCGGCAGCAGTTGCAGCGTCCAGTGCTCGGCTGTGCCCCCCAGGCTCAGGCGGTAATTGCGCTCCAGCGCCTGGCGGTCGCCGGCAAGGGTGCCGCGAATGCTGTCGATGAAAGCCGCCAGCTCCGGGTAGTCCGACAATCGCAACTCATGCCTTTGGTGGCCGCGCTCGATTAGCAGCGTGCCGTGGTCCAGGATCATGGATTCGGGTTTGGGCTTGATCGTGCGCTTTTCCAGATGGTCGGGTGCCGTGTAGAACAACTCTCCCGAGGATTCCACCGGTTTGTCGAGCATGGCGATGAATTTTTTCTCGACAAAGCCGACATGGTCTGAGCGGATCTGTGCCAGGCCGCGCATGAGTTGGTCAATATTCCACTCGGCGGCGTGAGCGATGACAGGTGCCAGCATCAGCGCCGATGCGATAAGCACATGGCGCAAGCCGCGCAGGGAAAGGGCAGGGACGGCGGGCCGGGGCATCATGTTTCGGGAGGTGTCGCTGCGGGCGCAGGCTGCCAGAAGTCGAAAAAATTAAACCAGTTGTATGGCGCCTTGCGGCAGTATTGATCCAGCAGTGCAGCATAACGGGTGATGGCCGCATCCAGGGCGGCATCGCGTTGATCGCGGGCAACGGTAGAAAAATCCGCCAGAGAATCGAAGTGTATAGCATAGCGGTTGCCGCCCAGATACAGCCCGGTCATGAATATCACCGGGCGCCGCAGCAAGGCGGCGATGCGGAACGGGCCGCTGGGCAAATTCGCGCCGGCGCCGAGGATTTGCACCGGGTACAGCTTGTCGTCGCCCGGGGTGCGATCGGCCAACATGCCCACGGCAGCGCCCTCGTCCAGGCGCTGTCGCAGCTGGAGCATGGAATCGACCTCCCCCAGGCCGATGATGTCCTCCACCGCTGCGGGATTTATGGCAGCCAGCATGGCGTTGAGCTTGCGTGCGTTATCCTGGTGCATGACCATGGCGACGCGCAAATCCGCCTGATTGCGGCCGATCGCGCGGACCACTTCAAAGCTGCCCAGGTGCGATCCCATCAGGAACAGGCCTTTGCCGCCGGCGAGCAGGCGCAGCAGCGTCTCCTCACCGTGCACTTCAATATCGAACAGTTCGAAGCGGCGGTTGATCAGATAGACGCGGTCATGGATGGTGGCGGCAAAGGTAAAGAAATGACGATACAGTTCGCGCCAGCGGGGAGGGCGGCCCAAGGCACGCCTGAGATAACTGCCTGAAGCACGACGGCCGGCCGGTACAAACAACAGAAAATAGGCGGTAATCAGGTGCAGCACGACGCGCCCGGCACGCCGCCCCAGGCGCAGTGAAATCCACGTCATGATGCGCAGCATGAACATGTTGCTGCGCTCCGGGGTATGCGCCCAGGCGGCTGGGCCGGCTTTCGGACGCGGTGTCAGACTGGCGATCCCGGCACAATACTGCCACTGGCAATCTTGCGCATACCCGCCACGATTTCGAAGCGTATCGTGCCGCTGGCCGAGAGGCTGTGCCGGATCACCAGTTCTTCGCCCGGACCCGCCGGGCTCAGAAATTTCACCGAGTTGATCGCGCAATTATCCAATGCGGTTCCGGTGGCGATTGCGCGTAGCACGATGTCCATCAACATCGCACCAGGGACTATGGGCGTGCCGGGAAAGTGACCGGCAAAGACGGGATGATCTGGCGGAACAGTCCAGTGCGTGGCGCTATTCATGCGAACTTCCGTGCGGCGTGCTTCTGAAACAGGGCCTGCAGCACCGCGCGCGGCAATTTTCCAGTGCGGTTGCGGGGCAGTGTATCGACAAACAGCAGGGGGCGCGGCAGGAAAACCGGGTCGATATGCTCACGCAGCGCCGCCAGCAGTTGCGCCGCATCCATACCCGGCGCCACCACGCACGCGGCAAGCCGCGTAATGTGCTCGTCCCCGGTTTCGTCCGGCATGTAAAAAGCGCCATCCACCACGCCGGGAATGCTATTGAGCAGGTGGTTGAGGCTGTCCAATGAATGCCTTTTGCCCGCGATATTGACCAGATCGGCGATGCGCCCGTGCAGCAAGAAATGCTCGTCTGTAACCGGCTCGATGATGTCGTTCATCGTGATCGACGACTCGATGTGACCGCCACTGGCGCGGACGCAATCACCCTCCGCGATGAATTTGATGCCGGGAAACAGCCGCCATTCTGCGGTTTGGGTGGAGCGGCGGGAAGCAATCTGGCCGGTTTCGGTGCTGCCATAGATTTCCATCAGCGGCGCATGGCAACGCGCTTCAACCTCCCGTGCGAGTTGAACCGACAGCGGCGCCGTGGCGCATACGACCCGTGCGATCTCCGGCAGCGCCAGCCCCGCATCCAGCAAGGCACGCAGATGCACGGGTGATGACACCAACACGCGTGGCGCGGGCACAGCTGCCAGCGCTGCGCAAATGTCGGCCGGGTAAAACGGCTGTGCATGGCTGAGTGCATTGGCGCTGTGCCATGCCATCAGTACCGTGGATTCAAACCCGTACATGTGTTGCGGCGGCACTGTGCCAATGATGCTGCAGGGTGCGTCCTGCTGCAGCCCCAGATGCGATGCTTCAGCCTGCACACAGCTGACCAGCGCACCCCAGCTTTTGGGGTGCGGCTGCGGGTCGCCGGTCGAGCCTGAGGTAAATACCACCGCGACGCGCTGCCGGCTATCGATCTGCGGAATCGCGAATGCCTCCGTTTGGCCAATGGCCATGTCCGGGTAGCGCAGTTGCGGCAGATTCACCGTGCACAGGTCGCTATCAGTCAAACAGAACACATCCGGCGCGAAAGCCTTGATCTTGCGCACGACCTCCGGCGTGGGCGTAGACGGCAGCAGGCTGACTTTGCCGGCCGTTATCGCGGCCGCCAGACCCACGCTGAAACGGTAACGATCGCTGCACATGTTGAGCAGATGAGTCCCTGCTGGAAACAGGGCGACAAGCTGCCCGACCTCAGCCAGGAACTGGCGCAGCCTGACGGCGCCATCGGCGCGCCAGGCAATGATGCTGTCCGGGGAGGTGTGCGATACCAGCGGCAGCGAAGGCATGATCAGGGCTGTAACAGCTAGCGTGGACGCGCCGGGGTGTTCCGGAACGCCCGCACTGCGTCCAGAATGTGCATATGCCGCATCTCGGGAAGCGCCCATCTGCGTACCCAATATTCGCCAACGAACATCAGTGCGACCAAAGGCAGCGTCAGTAAGTTCGCAAAAACCGACCATGTGGCCAACGGTGCCAGGAAAAAGAGCAGGGTGGAAACCAGCGCCATCGCAGCAAAAAACAGGGTCCAGGCGATCGTCACCTGACGCGTGTAAGTTTCATGCTGCGGCGTAATCGGTCCATGCACGGTATGGGCGAAGCGGGTGCAGAGCGGTTGCCGTCCGGCGATCAAAGTGCGGCCAAAAGTCATAAACAGTATCAGCTGCATGGCCACATTTTGCAGCCAGTAAACCAGCCCAAAATGCTGTTCAAGCGCGGGCCATTCGGCCCACAATGCAATACATGACAGCGCCAGGACACCCAGCATGATGAAGCGACGAGGTGACCTCCAGGCCAGCACCAGCGCAATCAATACCACCGGCGCAATGGCCACCAACGCGCCCAGCTTGCCGCTGTGCGCGGACTCGTTGGTGTAATGCGCCAGCAGCGGATAGCCGATCAGCAGCGCAGCAATGCCCAGCCAGGGCACGATGCGGCGTGTCATTAGCGGGTTCTCTGCGCTGCGATATAGTCGGAGAGGCTGCGTAGCGAGCTGAAAATGGTTTTGTTGTCTTCGCTGTCGCTACGCAGTTGTAGACCATAACGCTTGGAGACCTCCAAGGCGACTTCCAGCACATCAATCGAGTCCAGGCCCAGGCCCTCGCCATACAACGGGGCGTCGGGGGCGATTTGATCCGCGGTGATCTCGAGGTTTAGACACTCGACCATCATCTCACCGACTTCACGCTGTAAATCGGCTGTACTAGTGACAGTGGGTTTCTGATCATCTGCCATGGTGTTGTTTATAGAGACGCCTGGAACAAGTGAGTAATCAATGCGGGTTGAGGTACCGAGACCATGAATTGGGTCGGTGAATCGCGTGTTGGTCTGCTGTCGAAGCCGGTTGGGTGTTACTCGGATTGTATCGTTTTACTGCTAATCGAGCACACCTATCCTGTCCTGCCCGAGTTGCCCTCCGGATTGCGGGCGCCACAACCGTGGACTACACTTGCTTGGCATCCCGGCGCCGGGCCTTGCCCACATCCCGCGAAGAGAGAACCATCTTGCTCAGTGCCAGCCTTGCTTTCGATCACGCCCGGCCTATCGATAAAGACCCGCGCGCTGCTGCAAATTGGTACGTCGACAGGCTGGGGGGCAGAGTCGCCAGGCGCAAGCTTAGGCTTGGCGCACAGCAGATCCAGGTGTCGCGCGGCGGCGCCATGCCCATCGTGCGTGGCCAACGCCTTGCCGAGCGGACCGGGGAGAAATCCGGGCTGCGTTGCGGACGCTTGCGCGCCAAGAGTTGGGGCTCGCCCGAGGGTATCGGCGCAATCGTATGTCCTGTGGTCTCCGCCGTCTTGATTGCCCGGGCGCGAAGCGGAACGTTAGGGCGGCCATGACATATCAGGCGGTCGGGCCGATGAACACAATCCATGATCGCGCGCCGCGGCAAGATGGTGCGAATCGCGTCCTGCTCGTGATGTTGCCGGGCGCAACGCACGCGCCGGAAGACCTTCTCCAGCATGGGTTTGTCCGGGCGCTGCGGGAACGGCGGCTGCCCGTCGACGCAATGCTGGTAGATGCCCACGCGGACTATTACCTTGAGCGCAGCATCGGCGAGCGCCTGGCGAAGGACGTCATGCTCCCCGCGCGCGCCGCCCATTACCGGCAAATCTGGCTGATGGGCATTTCGCTCGGCGGCATGGGCGCGCTGATCTGCGCGCGCGACCATCCGGACGAAATCGACGGCGTAATCCTGCTCGCGCCATATCTCGCCAATCGCGGGACAGTTGCCGAGCTGGTACGCCGCGGTGGGCTCGACGCCTGGCAACCGGGTGGGATCAATGCGGAAGACGACGAGCAAACGCTTCTGGCGTGGCTCAAGGCGCATTGCTCGGGAACGCCTGCGTTGCCGGCAATCCACCTCGGATATGGGACGGCCGACCGCTTCGCCGCCGCCAGCGAAATGTTGGCCCAGCGCTTGCCGGCCGAGTGTGTAGCGGCGACGCAGGGCGGCCACGATTGGAAGACCTGGGCGCACTTGTGGGAGCATTTCCTCGACCAGGGATTGTTTTCGGGCAGCGCGACTCACGACAGACCGCGAGCGCAGACGGCGACTGACAGATGATGCACGCTCAGCATAAGTTCGGTTCGGATTAGCCTTGCGCCTTCCTGGCGTGGGCGAGATCGCACAATTGTTGCAGGTGGCGGTCGGTGATGCCGCAGGCGCGCAGCGCTTCCGCGGTGTGCAGCAGATAGTCTATGCCCGGCCCCATGCGGCCATGGCAGGTCGTCAGACGATCGATGATGGTCTCCGGCGACAGGCGGCCAGCGTAGGACGGGCTGGCGCGGTTGATGGTGAAGGTGATGGCGCGGAACGCGGTGTCGCCGTCGCTGACCTGTACCCAGCGCGGCACATAGGCGCCCGTCATCATTTCGCGCCGCCAGACGAGGCGCAGCTCGTTCTCGGCGCGATCGGTGGCGATGCGGTAGGCGACGCCGCGGCAGCGCCCGCCGCGGTCCAGGCCCAGCACCAGTCCCGGCCGGTCCAGGGTGCCGCGGTTGATGCGCGACCACAGGCAGAAGCTGCGGTGATAGCCGTTGGTCGTGACCACGCGCTTTTCCTCGAAATGAAACAGAGGATTCCACACCAGCGATCCGTAGCCGAACACCCAGTAATCCGCACCGGATTCCGCCTGCTGCAGAATCTGCCACAGCGATTCCTCCAGTTCGGCGTCGCTGAGCAGATGCGGACCAAGCGGCGTCAGCGCCAGCTCCTGGCGGACGCGGTCGCGTTCGAGGTCGATGCGGGTGAGGCTCATGCCGCTTTGGCGTTTACGCGGCCCGCGCCGTGCGCTCCACCGGTGCGCTGAATTTGGCCAGCAGTTCGGCGCGCTGTTGTTGCGCCTGTTTGAGATGGCGCATTTTTACGTGCCCGTAGCCGCGGATCGTCTCGGGGATGCTCGCGATCTCGACCGCAAGCGCGTGGTTGGCGGGCGTGAGGCCGGCCAGTAATTGTTCCACCGTCGCCGCGTACTCGCTTATCAGCGCGCGCTCGGTGCGGCGCTCTTCGGTGCGGCCGAAGACATCGAGCGCCGTGCCGCGCAGGCCTTTGAGTTTCGCCAGCAGACGGAACGCGTGCATCATCCACGGGCCGAAGGTGGATTTCTTCGCTTCGCCGGTCGCCGGATCGGGTTTGTTCAGCATCGGCGGCGCCATGTGGAACACTATTTTGTAATCGCCCTCGAACATGCCCTCGATCTTCTGCATGAACACGGGGTCGGAGTGCAGGCGCGCGACCTCGTACTCGTCCTTGTAGGCCATGAGCTTGGCGTAGTAGCGCGCGACCGCTTCCGCAAGCTTGGTGCCGCCGATTTTCTCGGACTCGATCCGCCGCGCTTTTTCCACCAGTTCCCGGTAGCGCGCGGCGTAGGCTGCGTTCTGGTACGCGGTCAGGAACTCGACGCGGTTTGCTGTGAGTTCGTCCAGATTGCGCGACAGATGCTGGCTGATTGGAATGATCTCGGCCGGCGTGGCGATCTTTTCCACGCGCGCGAGATCGACCGCCGCGCGCCGGCCCCAGACGAAGCTCTTCAGGTTGAAGTCGACCGCGACGCCGTTGAGCTCGATCGCTTTCTCCACCGCCCCGGCGGAAACCGGCACCCAGCCCTTTTGCAGGGCGTAGCCGAGCATGAACATGTTGGTGGCGATGGAGTCGCCCATCAGGCTGGTGGAGATGTTTCCGGCGGCGACGAAGTCCACGTTGTCCTTGCCGCAGGCGTCGGCGATGTCGTGCAGCAGGTCGCTGCCGGGAAGCTGCCAGTTCGGGTTCTTCACGAAATCCGCGGTCGGCGCAGTGGTGGCGTTGATCACGGCGCGGGTGTCGGCATCGCGCATTTTGGCCAGCGCGTCCGGGCTCGCGGCGACCACCAGGTCGCAGCCGATCACCAGGCTCGCCGCGCCGGTGCCGATGCGCGCCGCGTGCAGGTCCTCCGGCCGGTTGGCGATGCGCACATGCGACATCACCGGGCCGCCCTTTTGCGCCAGCCCCGACATGTCGAGCACGGTCACGCCCTTGCCTTCGACGTGCGCGGCCATGGCGAGGATCTGTCCTATGGTGACCACGCCGGTGCCGCCGATGCCGGTTACGAGCACGCCGTAGGCGCCGTCGATCGCCGCCGCCGCCGGTTCCGGCAGCGCCGGAAAATCGTCGGCCGATTTCGCCGCGCCCGCCTTGCCCTTCTTCAGCTTGCCGCCTTCCACTGTGACGAAGCTGGGGCAGAATCCCTTGACGCAGGAATAATCCTTGTTGCAGGTGGACTGGTTGATGGTGCGTTTGCGGCCGTATTCGGTCTCCAGCGGTTCCACCGACAGGCAATTGGATTTGTCGCTGCAGTCGCCGCAGCCTTCGCACACCATTTCGTTGATGACGGCGCGCTTGGCCGGGTCGGGAAACGCGCCGCGCTTGCGCCGGCGGCGCTTTTCGGAGGCGCAGGTCTGGTCGTAGATGATCGCCGATACGCCGGGCAGCTCGCGCAGTTCGCGCTGCACCGCGTCGAGCTGGTCGCGGTGGCGCACCGTCACACCGGGCGCCCAGTTGATGCCCGCGGGATATTTTTCCGGCTCGTCGGTGACAATCACGATCGGGTTGACGCCTTCGGCGGCGATCTGGCGCGAGATCGACGCCGGATCGATCGGGCCGTCGTGCTTCTGGCCGCCGGTCATGGCGACGGCGTCGTTGTACAGGATCTTGTAGGTCATGTTGACCTTGGCCGCGCAGGCGGCGCGGATCGCCATCAGCCCGGAGTGGTAATAGGTGCCGTCGCCGAGGTTGGCGAAAATATGCTTGGTGTTCGAGAACGGCGCTTGGCCGATCCACGGCGCGCCTTCGCCGCCCATGTGGGTGAAAGTCGAGGTGTTGCGGTCCATCCATACCGCCATGAAGTGGCAGCCGATGCCGGCAGTGGCGCGGCTGCCTTCGGGCACGCGCGTCGACGTATTGTGCGGGCAGCCGGAGCAGAAATAGGGCTGGCGCACGGTCACGACATGCGGCCGCGCCAGCGCTTTTTCCTTGAACTCGAGAAACGCGAGATGCTCGCGATAGCGCCCGCCCAGTTGCCGGTCCATGCCGAGCTTTGCCAGGCGGCTCGCGATCGCCTTGGCGATGATCGCCGGCGACAGCTCATAGCTCGCCGGCAGCAGCCAGGTGCCGGCGGGCTGGCCGTGGGCATGGCTCCATTCGCCGTTGTCGTCGAATTTGCCCACCACGCGCGGCGGCCGGCTGTCGGCGCGCCAATCGTAGAGCTCTTCCTTGAGCTGGTATTCGATCAGCTGGCGCTTTTCCTCGACCACCAGGATCTCTTCCAGGCCTTCGGCAAATTTGCGCGCGCCCTGCGGCTCCAGCGGCCAGCTCATGGCCACCTTGTACAGGCGGATGCCCAGGTCGCGCGCGACGTTTTCGTCTATGCCGAGGTCGGCCAGCGCCTGCATGGTGTCGCCGTGCGACTTGCCGGTGGTGACGATGCCCAGCCGCGCCGGTTTGGAACCCGCGGGGGAGTCCCAGACGATGCGGTCGAGACCATTGGCGCGCACATAGGCCAGCGCGGCGTAGACTTTGTAATCGAGCAGGCGCGCTTCCTGCTCGAGGATGCCGTCGGGCCAGCGTATGCCGAGGCCGCCCGGCGGCAGGACGAAGTCGGTCGGAATCTTCACCTGCACCCGATGCGGATCGACATACACCGAAGCGCCGGACTCGACCACGTCGGTGACGCATTTGAATCCGACCCACAGGCTGGCGTAGCGCGACATGGCGAAGCCATGCAGGCCGTAATCCAGATACTCCTGCACGTTCGCCGGATTCAGCACCGGGATGCAGCATGCCTTGAGGATGTGTTCGCTCTGGTGCGCGAGCGTCGAGGACTTGGCCGCGTGATCGTCGCCGGCGAGCACCAGCACGCCGCCGTATTTGGAGGTGCCGGAGGAGTTGCCGTGTTTGAATACGTCGCCGCAGCGGTCCACGCCCGGGCCTTTGCCGTACCAGATCGAGAACACGCCGTCGTACTTGGCGTCGTTGAACAGATTGAGCTGCTGCGTGCCCCAGATCGCGGTTGCGGCCATGTCTTCGTTCACGCCGGGACGAAACTGGATGTGGTGGGCCTCGAGGTGTTTCTTCGCCCCGTGCATGCCCTGGTCGATTCCGCCCAGAGGCGAGCCGCGATAGCCGGAAATGAAGCCTGCGGTATTCAGGCCGGCGGCGAGGTCGCGTTCGCGCTGCATCATGGGCAGGCGCACCAGCGCCTGGGTGCCGGTGAGGAAGACGCGGCCTGAGGCCAGCGTGTATTTGTCGTCCAGCGTAACTTCGTGAAACTTGGCTGGGGCGTTCATTCGTGATCTCCTTGCCGATGAACCGATCGCCGCGGGATACGCGCGACGCGTTTTTTGACAGCTAGTATATGCCGCGAACCCGGAAATATCTTGCCTTTTTGTCCTCCGATATAGGACGATTGCCGCTTGCAGATGGCTTTAAGGATATGTTTCAAATTTGGGGAATATGTTCCCTCATGCTCCCCTGGATCGGACCGTTGCAAAATGAATTTTGCAATGGCCTCTAACGAATCGTTCGTCCGTATCTGTCGCCCGAAAAATCCAACATGAACACCTCTCAAGTCATCGTCCAATATCTTGCCGCCGCAGGCATTCGCCACATCTTCGGGTACCCCGGGGATCCCTCGGTCGAGTTTCTGGAGGCGGCGCGCCGCGAGGGCATGACGTTCGTGCTCGGCTCGCGCGAGGGCACGGCCGGCCTGATGGCCGATGCCTACGGCCAGCTCACCGGGCGTCCCGGTGTCTGTCTGTCCACGCTCGGCCCGGGCTCGACCAATCTCGTCAATGCGGTGGCGAATGCCTGGCTCGACCGGGTTCCGATGTTGGCGATCTCGGGCCAGATCGAGCGCAAGCGCGAGCCCTATTTTACCCACCAGGTGATCGATCACAACCGCCTGTTTTCGCCGGTCAGCAAATGGACTGCGGCGGTGCAGCCGGACACCGTCGGCACCGTCATGCGCAAGGCGCTGCGCATCGCATGCGCCGAGCGTCCCGGGCCGGTGCACCTGACGACCGCGGCGGATGTGGTCGGGGCCGAAGCGAGCGACGACGAGATCAGGCTGCCGCCCATGCGCGCGCAGCGGACGCCGCAGATCTTTTCCGCCGGCGCCGCGCAAGCCGATCCGGCGAAGCAGCTCAAGGCCGCGCGCCGGCCGGTGATTCTGGCGGGCATTTCGGCGGTGTGGAGCGGAGCGACCGCGTCGCTGGTCCATTTGTCCGAGACGCTGGGCGCGCCCGTGGTCGTGGCGCCGATGGCCAAGGGCGTGATGCCCGAGAATCACCCTTACTATGCGGGCACGCTCGACATGGCATGCAACGCCTTCGTCTGGGATTTCCTCAAGGGCGCGGACCTGCTGCTGGCGGTCGGCTTCGATGCGGTCGAGCTGATCAAGCCCTGGCCGCTGGCGGTGCCGACCATCCATATCGATACGGTCCCGAACAGCGACCAGATCTACCAGGCCGATGTCGAAATCGTCGGCGATCTCCCGGGCATCCTCGATGCGATCGCTGCGGCTGCCGGCAGCCTCGGCCGCTGGAGCGCGAGCGAGGTCGCCGCGCACCGCGACCGGCTGCGGCAACTGTATTACGCCGGGCGCGTCGAGTCGCGCCTGAATCCGAGCGACGTGGTCGATGTTGTAAGGGGTACGATGCCGCGCGACACCGTGGTCTCGACCGATGTCGGATCGCACAAGCTGCTGGTCGGGCAGGGCTGGACGACATACAGCCCGCGCGGGCTGTTGATGAGCAACGGACTTTCCTCGATGGGATTTTCGCTGCCGGCGGCCATCGCCGCGAAGACGGTGCACCCGGACAAACCGGTCGTCTGCTTTATCGGCGACGGCGGCCTGGCGATGGTTCAAGGCGAACTGCGCGTCGCCGCCAGCCTCAAGATTGACCCAATCATCGTCGTCTTCTGCGACAACAGCCTTAACAGGATCGAGTTGAAGCAAATGGCGCGTCACTACCCCAGCTGGGGAACGGTGATCGAAACGACCGACATGAGCCTGCTGGCCCGCGCCATGGGCTGCGACGGCATCGAGGTGGACAGCGTCAAGGCGCTCGAAAGCGTGCTCGCCGCGACGCGCGCCAGGGATCGTCCGCTGCTCATCGGCGCACGGATCGATCCCGCTCAATATGCGGCGCAGTTCTGAATGCTTCGGCGGTTCGGTCAGCTCACCGGAGTAGTACGATGGACCCGGGAGAGGCCGGGACGCTTCGGTTCCAGCCTGCGGCCACCTCCTGTTGCGCTACGCGGCGAGCCAGCGGCGCAAGGCCGCGTTCACTTCGACCGGTTTTTCCAGCGTGGAGAGGTGGCCGCAGGCTTCGATGACTTCGAGCCGCGCGCCCTTTATGCCGGCCGCGATTTCCTGATGGAGGGCAAGGGGGGTGAGCGCATCCTGCCGGCCGCATAGCACCATCGTCGGGCAGCCGATCGCGGGGAGCAGCGCCAGGCTGTCGGCGCGGCTGATGATGGCTTTTTCCTGGCGTACGAATGCCTCTTTGCCGATGTTGTTCGCCATCGACCTGACGACGTCGGCGAGGGCAGCCTGTCCGACCCGCGAAGGGTGAACGAGCAGCGGCAGCAGGGTCTCGGTCACCTGGGGAAACTCGCCGCGGCCGGCCAGCGCGATGAAGTCCATGCGCCGTTGCGTCTGCTCGGGCAGTTCGGCGCGGGCGGAGGTATCGAGCAGCCCGAGGCGGGCGACACGCTGCGGCGCCTGGCGCGCAATCTCCAGCGCGATATAGCCGCCCATCGACAGGCCGGCGAGCGCGAAGCTTGCGAACGGCGCGTCGGCGAGCACGTCGCGCGCCACGCCGGCCATGGTGTCGGAGCGCGTATGGTCTGCGATCCAGATATCCGCGATGTCGGCCAGGCTCTCGATCTGGGGACGCCAAAGCTGCGCATCGCACAGCAGGCCGGGGATCAGTACGAGGGAAAATTTTTTCATCAGTAACGCCTCTAAAATGGCTTTCCGGAAAAGGGCTTACGGCCATATTCCGGCGCCGGCACAGCGTCCTTACCCGAGGCCGAGTCAGTTGTCGGCGCCATGGGTGCCCCGGGGTACCGGGAACTGTGGCAAAGGAAATCCGGCGTAGGGAGAATGCTAGCATCAACCAATGGGAAAGGTCGCGCCCCGGCTAGTGCGTATGAGTCTTGTTTGACTGAGGGTCGGAAAACGAGCATAATTGCGCGTTTCGTTTGGAGGGGTGCCCGAGTGGTTAAAGGGGGCAGACTGTAAATCTGTTGGCCTTGCGCCTACGTTGGTTCGAATCCAACCTCCTC
>Ga0307377_10000869_pt1 | contig 40100 bp, 64 predicted proteins | sample TR3MG_FD_202535 | JGI IMG/M metagenome (GOLD analysis project Ga0307377, IMG submission 202535) | Soil microbial communities from Risofladan, Vaasa, Finland - TR-3 | ecosystem: Environmental > Terrestrial > Soil > Coastal area > Acid sulfate soil | place: Finland: Risofladan, Vaasa | collected...
ATGGTTGGTTAGATTTACATTCATCACAGATTTGAGGTATTGGAAATGCTTCTTTACTCCAGAATGGAGTATGGCAATAAGTACAATTCAGATGATACTCATGTTCCTTCTCATCAGGCAGAGTGGAGAGGTAGTCGTCAACAATTTTACTTTCTGAATCTACATCGAATTTCCAATATGCCATTCTGGTAATTCCACTTGTTATTTCAGACCCTTTTCTGGCTATTTGTACTAACTTTATCAGTTCTTTTCTTTTCATATCAATTCGTATTTACCTGATTCAAATATCCTGTCAGCTATATCGATATTGCATGCCTTGCTTTCACGGGCCCGGCTGTATACAACTTCCCGGAATACTTCCGAATATTCAGCTTTAACACCGTGTTTTGCCTCAAGGATACACAACACTTCAGTAGTGTCAATTTCGTTGCGCAGATCCATCAAATGAGCATACAGCCCGTTTTTGTTGCAGTATTCCATCCAGTCAACACAGAGATACTTTTTAAGGTACGCAGTTTTATTATCCCACTTGAGCTTGTTGTCGTTAAACTCAAACTCATTCATAAATCGGTTGTATAGCCGAGCTTTGAAGTTGCTTGCTCTGGATTGTTTGTTTATGTTAAATAATCTTCTCATGGTTTCTCTGTTTTATGCAAGTTAGTCAATAGTTTTCAATTGTAACGAATTATTCATGTGTTTAAAAACACCATTTCACCGATAGTTCTTTGTTATTTCCTTTCTACCAACAAATGTTTTATTAAGTGATGCTCAGTAGCTTTAACCCAAAAATGCCGATCACCCCAAAATATTAACTCAAAGTCATCCCATACACCACCCTTGTCCATATAGTCGCAAACTTCTTTATAAGTATAAAATTTAACCCTTTTATCAAAACTTATAATATCAGCTATCGAAGGTACCGGATATTTGAAAGTGTCTATCAGATCATCAACAGCCGCCCGGAGCCTGTCATCAGTAAATCCGTTCGCCTTTACTCTCTCCATCAAAATATCGTACATCGAAGCAGGAGAATTAGGAAATGCCGCTTTGAGCCGCTTTACCTGGTCAATTATACATTGAGTAGTTAAATTTCCTTCATATACAGAAACACTATTCTGCGAAATGTTTGGCAACAATTGCCGCAAGCTCGGCGTCAGTTGCTCCTTTTTGTCTTTTATTTCCATGTCTTAATATTGTGTTTATCTCGTTAAACTTATTTAAAATTATAGGAAGGCTCATATTAGTATATATCCAGTTGTCATCTATACCGACACATCCATCAAAATATCTGCGCAAGTCTGCAAGTGTCTCATCCGAACTTTTGCCCGAAATACGCTTTTTATATATGCCTAATAATTTACCGGCTGCCGAACGCTCCTTCCCTTTGTTTGTAATTTCATATTCTACTCCCCTATTTTGTTTATACGCTTCCTTAAATTCGTGCAAAATCTTCGCAATAAAATCTTCTTTAATTATACTTATATCTTTATTTATATTTATATTTTCATCTTCATTTTCCATACGTTTATCATATGTTTTACATATGTTATCCTCTTTTTTAGTCCTGTTTTTCCTTCTGCTTTCGGTATAAAGTACTCTTTTTTCGCGCTCAATTTGCATCCTTTTTTGGTAATAATTGCCATTTTCATCAACTAATAATTTTTCTTTTATTGCGTCCGGTATAGTATCTGTTTTGCAAATTCTCAACAACTTTTTCCCGCTTAAAGCTCCTTTGTCGGCCTGGTGGCAAAGTATGCGTATATATTGTCCTACTTCCTCATCGGTCATGAATTCTGTGCCGACTAAAAAGTCCTGGAAGTAGAAGAGAACGGCAGGATCTTTCATCTAATGCAATTTATGTGGATTAAGTTCGTGGGTTTGAATATATAAATTACCTGTTTTAAAAGCAGGATAATCACATTTAACTTGTATTTTCTGATCCATGACAACAAGAATATCTGTACCTTGAATATCTATTTTAACATTATCAGTTTGTTTAGTTTCAAGCCAAAATGGGAATCTTCCTATTTTTATTAATTCTATTACGCATCTAATAGCCCATTTTCCTTTTTCTGTTGTAGTCCATTTTTCATTAAAATTCCATTCATTCCATGTCATAAAATTAAGTTCTCTTATATCTTTTATCATTTTGGGTTTTACTAATTTGCCTTTTGCAGTTGGCTCATCATAATTTGGCTGATATGCTATTGCTTCAGGAAGTTCATTTCCTTTCAAAAGCAATAAATTAATTAATTCTTTCGTTTTAAATACAAATACTTTCTGATATGTAACATGTGCCCTAATATCGCTTTTTTCTTCAAATATTCCATATTTAATTAAGTTGTAACTAATTTCTAAAGTATTATCTTTAAAGTCTAAAACACCTTGTGAATATATATTTCCAATTGTCATAATTTTAAATTTCATCACCAAATGAATCCCATCCTTCATGTTCTTCTCTTGGAAATAATTCTTTTTTTCTTCCCTTTGAATACATTTCCTCAATTATTTCCCTGAATTTTTCAGGTTTTTCACTATGTTCATCTGATCTTTTTATACTTTGTACACTATCTATCAACTTTTTAGATTGTGGCAAATACGATCCTTTTGTACATATCAAAAGAAGTTCATGCCTTACAGAATTATAATGACCATAATTATGATCCTGTTTATCCCATATAAAGGATGTTTTATATTCAAATCCCCACGCTGTTATAACATCAAAAGATTCTTCGAGTAATGGAGAAGTGACCCATATAAACAAAACCGCATTATCGGCAGCAATTGCTTTAATAGGCAAGGCACAAAGTTCAGATATTGACATTGTTCTATAATGATGCGTTGCTGCTCCATATTCTTTTATAAGTTCATCATTATATTTCCAGGGAGGATCAGCATAAAAGACATCAAACATTTCAGGAGAATTATGTAATGCGAATTCTCTTTCTTTATCCTGTTTATATATATCAACTTGTTCTTTTAATTCTCTTACAGACCATTCTTTTGTTTCCGCTTTATTCAAAAATTCCTGCATTTTATCCATATCAGGTTCTTTGCTCCATTGCATCCTGCCCTGTTTGAGTTTTTTGTCTTTTACTATTTCTATTTCTTTTATTGAAGTGACTTGCTTATGATGATTATAACTGAGATTTACGTTACGTAACGTAAATTCAAATTTTTCAGAAATATTTTTAAAATCTTCAAGTGTTCTATTATCATATCCAATTATTAATGCAGCTTCTTTATAAAGACCATCTCCATAATGAGTTTTCCCATCTATAAGCCAATCTCCGATTGCCCACTGTTTTGCCTCATCAACACATTTAAGAATTATACCATAGTTATTCCATTCTTCTTTTGTTGATTGTCTTAAAATTTCTGTACCCTTATAAGTTGTGCGATAAGCACCTGTTTGTAATTGGAGTTCATTCATACGCTAAATATAAAAGCCCCCAGACAAAAAAACCAGGAGGTAAGCGTAACCGAACCTATCCTGGTAAATTTTGCCCGGAGGCAGTATTTTAAGTTAATATTAAGACAATTTTTCATGTTACGCTTTTTTCTAAGCACAAATATAAGCATATTATTTCAATCCACCAAATGTTTATATTTCTCAATTGCAACAGAGAAAAACCATTGATAACCGCCAGCCCGTTTGCGTACATATTGATACTTACCAAATGTTTGAAGTTTTTCATTACATACACAGTTGATATTTCTTGCACTTATACGCACCCCTTTAGCTCTTAATATTTTTTCAGCATCCACAGCACTTTTGAAAGCCGTCAGCTTACCGTCTTTAATACCTACTATCTCTTTTTTGTTTGATCCTGCAAGGTCTTGATTACCTGTTTTTCGACCTATCTCTAAGCATTTCAGCACCTTTTTAATCTTGCGGCCATCCATCCATTCTCTCATTGGAATATTACGGTTAAAAGGTACATGTCCTTTCTGGAAACATCCGTTTTTCCTTACAGGAGGATCGGCAATATGCAATTCATAATTTTCCATTATTTCAATAAATCAATTAATTCATAAACTTTATGATCCTCTAAAATTTCATCCATTGCGAATGGAAAACATAATTGATTATCCGGTATCGGGTCAGGCTTCTTTGGAGGAGTCCAGAATCGATCATCATCATCATTGTCGTTACTCCAATTATAAAACACATATTTTGTACAGCAAGGTTTGTCAAGCCCATCGTAAGTCCATTCACTTGGATATTCGGGATCATTAAGATCATAAATCATTGTATTGGAAAGTATTTCACACTTCAAGTCATCATCGTTATTAGTATGCACAAATTTTTCATGGATACACTGATCACAGAATGACTCTATAAATGACATTCCTTCAGTTCCATTACTTGGTCTATATTTCTTGTCCATAATAAATAGCAACTTTCAAAGTTTAATTGACAATTTCTCCGAAAGGTTATAAACATCCTGCCGGATATTTTTGTTAGTATCTATAAGGTTGTTAATTGTCTTAATTCCATGTATAGAATTTGCATGGTTAAAAGCAAACGGTTTGCTCAATGCCTTCCATGTAATGGTCGTTTTAAAATACTTCTTTGCAAAAAACATGCACATTTGCCGTGCCTGGACTATCTCTCTTTTGCGTATTTTAGCTTTAATTTGATCAGGTTTCAAATTGTAATATAAACACACTATGTTAATAATTTCCTCATATTTATCAACATCTAAATCCTCTTTTGGTATCATATCATTTCCTCCTGCAATATAAGCTCTGTAAGCGGTTATTAATGCATTAACATCGTGTCGTATTTCATCGGGCAGCGTCTGGCAATATTGTATTGCCATATCTTCACGAGTTTGTTTTTTCATTGTTTTTCAAGTTCATTGTCCATTATAAAAATATGTCCATACTTTTTATGGATATTTTCAAACATCTCTGGCACGTTGTCCAATCTCACAGCATACCGGCGGCTAAAAATGCCTGTATCACCTTCTTTGCTTATAATAGTGCCATTGCCAAATTTCGTCTTTACTATATCGCCGGGGTTGTATTTCATCTCTCAGGTTTTAACAGGCAGTCCAAACAAATCCTCAATAGTGTAATATTCAGGATCAGGATCAGGCTCATCGGAATTATCCGGGCGATCAATCAATTTAACAATCGTGTCCGGCGGATAGGTAGTATGCAAATACGCCTTTACTGCCTTCTCCTGTTTAGGGTCATCTTTTAGCCAGACCCGTGAATCGTTGTTGTTTATGATTAGTATTATCATAATAGTTCGGGATTTTCGTAGATGTTGCCGATGACTTCAACTGATTTGTCAAATAGAGGTTCGTTATATCCGTCACAGAATATAAACATAGCCCTTTCATTATGATATTCAACAATCCCTCTATTATCCCTGGGATTTGTATATAAAGGGTATAAAGTTTTCACTATATCCCCTTCATATATCTCGACTCCGTTTTTGTCGAATAGTCCGGTGAATTGTTGATCTTCTTTATGAGAGCATAAATTATTGTATGGTGGTGACAAAAATGTTGTATCTCCTAATCCGACACCCCAAATACCAAAATGACTGAATACATTAGGGTAATCAATTTTAAAAAATGGTCTGCGAAATTTTATTGTTTTCATAACTCTGTTACTTTATATAATTATTTTGTATTGCCATATGTTTTTCCATCCAAAGCAAGCGGTAACGGCGAACCCAGGGAGCCCAGAAATAATCATTATCAAAGAGATTTTTAGGCTTATTTTTATACAGGTACTCTTCTGCAATATCACTCTCTTCTATGGTTATTTTACCATACCACCACAGAGTCCATAGAACATTACATAACCCAGAATGGTTTAATGTTTCTGCAGGATAATCAGGATTAATATCTTTAACGTACTCCCGGTACATCAAAGTTAGTATTTCATGGATTGTTCTCATAACTCTGTTATTTTATAAATTGTTTGCGTGATCCTGCTAAAAAATATCTGTGTATTAATAGTAAATCCGACTCCTTTAATGTCTCATTATGTGCTAAATCATGGCACTTGCGGCATAATCCGATCAGGTTCTCAATTTCATCCGTGCCTCCCCTTGACTTGTATTTGATATGGTGAAGATCAACTGCCGGACAGCTACAAGCCTCACACAAAATTACATCCTGTTCTCCATATTTGAAATGCTTCAGGTATATTTTAGTGTGCGGCTTCATGCGAATTCAATTAATGCCCTTTCAATATCTTCTGACGTAGCCCCGATATCCTTGATGATAACATCCAGGACACGGCTGTAAAGCTCCTCAAAAGTCACCTGATCCATGCTTGCAAACGATATGCTTTCAGCTTCGATAAGCGTTCCTTTTGGCGTGTAATAAGTTTTAAAGTAACCGGCTTTCATCGTAACATACCGGCGGTAAGTATCGAAAGGCATTTCTAATTTAGTGTTTTCGTGGCCTAAATTAACAAGTTTGAAAAAACGCCTGTGATATCCAATATTCCTGGGTAGCTTAATTTCACATTCGTAATCGGTTCCCAACTTGAGTTTTCGCTTTTTATCAAGATCGGCAGGATATAAAGGCACAAGCCCGGAGATGGTATTCCTTACGTATATTTTCATCAAAATGGCATATCATCAATCCCCGGAGGCGGAGCTTCTTGCCCGATAGCCTCGTAGTCGTTTGTCTTTGGCTCCTTGCTTTCAGGTTTTTCAACCTTACCACCTAACATCTGCATCCGGTCACAAATTATCTCTGTAATATACCGCTTATTGCCTTCTTTGTCCTCATAACTCCTGGTCTTTACTTTGCCCTCTAAGAAAAGAAGATCGCCTTTGTGGACGTATTTCTCCACTACTTCAGCAAGTTTTCTGTAAATGACAATATTATGCCATTCGGTTTCCTCAACTTTGTCACCGGCTTTATTGGTATATTTCTCACTTGTGGCAAAGCTGAATTTAGCTACTTTCGTGCCACTTTCAAATTCATGGATCACCGGCTCATCGCCGGCCCGTCCAACAAGAGTTAATCGATTAATCATAATAGTCATATTGTTTATAAGCGTCAAGCTCTGTTTTTACATCTTCTATCAATTTATCAAGTCTCTCTTTAAAGGTTTCAAAAAGTTCAGGTTCGGGATCAACTTTGATAATAAAGGGTTTCATTCCCGGCACGAAACTCATAAAATCGCAATAAGATAGTCCGGTTACAAATAATTGCCCTTGTACCTGGTAACGGTAATCTGAAGGTAATTTGCCCTTTGTGATATATCCCAGATGGGTTTTCATCTTTGGACATTTTATCTCAATCATGCCGTCCGGGGTCAGTCCATCAGGAGAAATACCAATCCAGTTGTGATATTTGTGATCTTCGTCAGGAATAATAAACCCAACTTCATCAACTTTAATACCAGTGATATTTTCATATTCCTTCCGTGCTTCCGGTTCGGTCTCAAGGCCGTGTTCCATGATGGCATTAGAGTAGGTTTCCTCCATGCGTCCGGTGATTATCTCACAAACAATATCCCCTACAAGGTCTTTATATGCCTGAGTTGAATCACCTGCCACAAGTGATTTAAAGCGTGTGCCTGTAACCCTTCCGCATTTAGCCTCAAACCAGGCTTCCGACAATTGTTCTATTTCGTACCGTATCATGATGTTATCTCCTTATCCTTAGCAACCATCCATTCAAACATACATTCCGCTTCAGCATACATTTGTTCGATAGGAATAATTTTATCCTTTACAAGATCCTTCGCATAGCTCATTGCAAACCCGGAATATTTAGATTGTTCGACCTTGAGCCTTTTCCCGAAATTGGATTGTCCCTGGTTGTAGATAGGCTTAATAATAAAATAAGAGCCTTTACTTGACACCCTTTCCTCTTCAGTAAATTCCGCCTCTTGTCCTGCAATGAACTTTTTTTGATCCCTGTATTTAGCGCTGTAATAGGCTTGTTTTCCATCATATTTGACAATATGACTATAAAGAGTATCACCTCGCTTTGATTGATATTCCTCATTGAAGGTTACGCTGGTAATTAATGCTTTCATTGTCTCTGTTTTTATGTAAATTTACAAAATTATATCCTTCTGTTTGTGAAAATTGATGTGTTACAAAACAGGTTTACAAGTTTGTATAAAGCGTTCATAATCTGCTCTGCCGGGATGCGGATCATCCGGCCGGTCACGAGCTATCTTGCGACATTCTAACTGCCAGCGCAAACCATCTTCAGGCGACAATTTAAACATTGTCCTGCCTCCGTATGACCGGTAAGTGTAATCCTCTGTTCTACGTAGTTTGATCATTCCATTTATTATTAAGTGCATTCCAATAGAAGAAATCTTCATCAGGTGGAGTTAATCCCCAATTAAATGCACTGGTAATGGCTCTATCCCAAATTCCATCTATGCTGCAATATTCATCAAAACTCATATTTCTTTCAAATTTAATATTGCGCACAAACTTTTCGTAAGCCCTGTTGTCTATCAGGAATTTCTTAAACTTTGCTTTCATCTCTCTGTTGTTAGTTAATATTCATTATTTGACTTGTCAAAAAACGCCCTCTGTTCTACGTGGCTTTGGCATGTCTCTATTGTTAGTTAATAATCATTAACTTCCTCACAATGTGAAATTGTAGCAGGAAACGAAAGTTGTTTTAATTGTTCTTCTACTTCAGAAATTGCTTCTTCTGCAGATTTGCCACTTGCCCACACCCATACCATAACATCAAATTTCTTAGGGTAATTATCTACCATCTTAATAGTTTCTAAGGCTTTTTTTCTTAAAGTCTCACGTTGCTCAACGTTTAGTTTTTCCATCTCTTTGTTGTTAGTTAATATTAAATAGCCTTCTCATGGATTCAATTATCATTTAATTTTTCGGCTCCATAACCTTCGCCATTCTTTCAGCTCTTCAACTGGTATTACATACTTATTTTCATTACGATTTTTCATAATTTCTCTGTTTTAATTAATATTCAAAACAACTTTTATCGGTGATTCTCCGCTATTGCCAAATTAAAGCATTTAGCACTCAGGATTGAAACAGCCTTTATCGGTATAAGGTCAGCTTTGAATCAATAATATCACCTACCAAGTTTTCAAGTTGTCAGAAAGAGCCTGGATTTTGTTATCGTCGCTGAGTTTCGTATCCTGCACTGTTTTGGATTCTGCCTTGATGTAATCAGGCAATGGGAAAAACTGAGATAAAACCCTATGTGTGACTGAGCCGGTACAATCAGCATGCAAAGGCAGGTGATTAACCCAGCCACAACATAGAGCATAAAAAGTGATTCGCTTTATCATACTAATTGTACCTTCAATCAGCATGCAAGTTACAAAACACAATTGACAATTCAAAACGTTAAAGAACTATTTTTTAATGTAATTTTTCAGATACATAAGCCTCATCATATAAAAGTCCATTATCCAAACGCCATTGAAGTAGAAAGTTTTTTTTCAAAAACCCCATTTCTCCAAAATCTTTGGTAAACTTATCAGATAAAGCTCCATGCATACCATCATCAAGGTATAAGTCTCCTTTTTTAGCTTTGCTTTTTGCAGCACATAAAGCAACCCATCGAAAGTTACTAAGTCTTAATCTTATTGCCATAATTTCTCTGTTTTAATTAAATAAATTTCATCCAAATAAATTTCATCACAGCCACAAAGGCCAGGATCAGGATAATTACAGTCAATACTTCAGACCAGTGGAGTCGCTTTTTCATGGCTTCAATGTTTCAAATTGATCTAAAATACTATCCTTGATATTACCCTCTTTGAGCTCTGATTTGTAGCAATCTTCACAAAAAAGTTGAGGCTCGTAATTTTTTGTACCTGGCTGCCGGACAAGACAATTGACAAAATGAGTATCTTCGTTAAGATCGTGTTCGCCGCACCAGTCACAGGTACTTGAGCAGAAAACGCACCCTTTGGCAGTCATGTCGTGCTCAACAATCTCCTCCTGGCAGTTAGGGCAGTACATTGGTTTAGCTTCGGCTGGGTTCATTCTGTTGCTTTTTTAATTGCTTCTTCGTGAGCGTTCATAGCCTTATTCCATTGATCTCTCACGTCACCAAAATCCTTATAATTTATCATTCTGGCCAGTTTTTTGCAAAGATCATACAACAATATACTTGCTTCCTGTTGGTTTGGACTTGCAGCAATGAGTTTGGCATTGGCTTCTTCTTCGATATTAGCTGCTAAATTATATCTATCATAAGAATTCAATTTACAAATAATCTTAGTCCCTTGCAGTACTCTCCACGGTTTAACTGATATGTGAATATCTGTTTGTTCTGCCGTCCATTTTCCTTTAGTGTGTTTCATATTTTCTCTGTTTTATTGGTTTAGTTTCGGCTGGGTTCATGGAAGGCTGCTATTAAATTGGCTATCCCAAGTACACCATAAAATATTATACTATTTGTATCATCTTTAACATAATAAATCATAAAGAGAATAAAACAAATAATAAAAAGAATAATAGAAAATGTGTTTGATTTTTTCATAATTCCTGTTTTATTTTTTAACTGCTAAGATAAAATGTCCGCAACAATTACTTATTGCATATCCTATCATTCCGTTTTCGTTATAGATAGTAAAATAATCTCTGCCTGATCCAACAAAAATTTTGCTTTCATCAAGAATATTATTCAAATATTATAAATAATCTTTCATTTTTTTGATTAGCACACCAAACATGAGATCCACCAAAGCCTATTTTAAATTCTTTCGGCAATATGTCTGATAATCTATTTACCACTTCTTGTTTTGTATTTGCTGTTTTAGTGATGTATTCAATAGTTGTTTTTACTCTTGAAACTTCTTTGTTTCTTTTTTCAAATTTTATTGTTTTCATCTCTTTGCGTTTTAGAAAAGTATTATTTAACTATAAGCGTTTTTTTGCCTCCTAATGTGCAAGTGTAAAATCCCTTTGAACTTATCACTGCTCTCGCAAGATTGCCAAGTAGTGAGTTATTGCCAATATCTGACAACTTAACTTTTTGGTCGTAGTTGGTAGGTAAAATTTGTGTTTTCATCTCTTTGCTTTTAGGTTAATTACTAAATTAAGCTCCAATTATCACCATCCCATTTTTCTATTCTCTCCATAATCTTATCAAATCTACAAACTTCAATTCCTAAATTCAGGGCTTCAATAACTCTAGCCTTTGTTTTATAAGGCTTTAACCCTATTGAAAAATACTTGTAGAATTTAAGTGATCCCCTTCCTGGTTCTATTTGATAATCGTGTGCTGTTTTCATCTCTTTGCGGTTAGGTTAATTTTTTAAATTCCCAATAGCCAAAATGACCCCTTTTAACATCAAATGTTTTTCTCAAATCGGCTAATTGACTCTCTGATAATACTCCCAGACAAATCGAAATGTTATTACTATCCAGGCGGTGCATGGATTGTTTGACACTTTTGATTATAGCTGCTGTTTTCATCTCTTTGCTTTTAGATTAATTCAATATTAAAGGTAGGCCTTGCAGAATTAAAAAACAACGGTTTTTGCATGTTTCTGCGCTTTTTGTGTTGTTAAACATGTTATCAATGAAAAAGCCCTCTTCGATTGAGGGCTTAATGTTTCTCACAAGTGAAGTTTGGCGTCCATTATATAATATGGAAATAAAAATAGACCGCAAAGCCTTTTTTAATTAAACAATAATTTTATCAACAGTTTTGCCGTTCTGCATAATGTAGATTACGGCTGTATTGTAAACAACGGCGTGTTGATAATCGCCATTGTTATTAAAAAAACCTAACACCACCATCCCCCTTGGGTCATCTTGATGTAGCGGGCAAAAATGTTCTCCAACATCTTTGTGCAATATATCGAACGCATTTGCTATAGGGTCGCCCTTCCCCTCCAGTTTATACCATTTATAATTGATATTTTGCGCTTCCAAATAATGGGTGGAATACGGCATTTCTGTTGCGGGGCCACCCTCTTTCCAAACTTGAATTTTAATTGTGTACATTTCTTCGATCTCCTATATCTCTGCGGTCTATTGCAAATGTATAAAATAATTCAATACCATGCAAATAAAAAGGGCAGCCCCGAAGAGCTACCCTCCAACAGAGAGATGAAAACTATCTCAGATAATGCGAAGCTACAACCCCTCCGGCAAAGCCGATACCAACCTTGAACCAAGTCTTGTTGTAAAACCTGTCCGGACTAACCACCTGTACACTTGAAATATTGATAGCCGAAATATACGGATAAGTAGTCATGGCCGATATAACCGGCTGCTTTTTCTTCATGCCGATAGTAAGGTCAATATCAATATCCGGCAAAACAAGCGAATAATACATGGTGCCCTTAACATCGAAAGTGCCGTCAAGTTTTATCCATCGGTCATATTTTTGAAACGTGAAAGGTAGAAGTATTGCAGGACGCTCCGCATGGGTCACGGGATCGGGCACGGAAACAATCACCCCCGTATGTGAAAGGCTGTCCTTGAGGATTGATATTTCAATGGTCAGATCAGCGACATGCGAAATTGAATTAAGGTACAATTTCCTGTAACGCTCTTTTTCAAGGTAGCCGGTTTTAATAGCTTCGTTTTTAGTAAGGATCATCTGCTCTTTTTCGTATACCTGGCGTTTCAAACCGCCTATCTCGACCTCGTAGCTGTCGATAACGAGTAAATTGTCAATTCTGGCTACTGCAAGCGCATGAGTTAAACGATCAGCCTTTTTCCGGGCAGATACTCCACCAGCGAAATAAATGCCGCAAATGGCAATTAAAACGATAAAAACGATGTACTTTTTCATTCTGCTGTGAATTTAGAGATGGTTTTTGCACCAACCAGAATAACAGAAAGCAAAAAGTTGATCCATAGTTTCCAATCTTCTGAAATAGGAGCAGCCATAACAGCGGTAAGAAATAGCGGTAATGAATAGATACAAATATCACCTATCAGTTTCCATTTCTTATTGCTCGGTTTTGTCCAGTTGTTAATTTGTAAATTCATAATATTTCGATTTCAATTTCTTCACCGAGCAAAATGGCCCGTCTCATAATATCAACAAGTTTTGTCTCATAAAATGTGGAGTTGATCACTCCGCCCTTTATTTTGTTTTCACCCGGGATAATACATCCGTGACTATCCTGTGCGGTATTTCCTTTGTGAATCCTTATCCCGGTAAAATGTTTCACGTCAAGAATCAAAGGTAACATTCTTTTGAACTTTGGCGACATGCTCAATTCAATTTTATACTTCCCATAAGGGATAGCCGTTTCACCATATACTTTAGTCTCTCCTTCATCCAGAAGATCGCCGTCTTTGTTTGCGTCCCGAACTTTATCCTCTACCGCATCGCTGAAATATTCACCATTGACAAATAGCTTGCCAATAGTGTAATCCTCATGCAAATATACCCTGTTGAGCAATAACTTCATTTTCTTTTACCGTTTATTGATCTTAATATTTCTTTTATGTCCTTTTGAACAGTGCCAATATCCCTGCGAAGCAAGTCAAAATGCTCTTTTACGTTATCTTTATTATCAGATATTTTATCCTCAATATCCTCAATCGTATCAGTAAATAATAGCATATCAACTTTTTTAACCTCAATCCTGTCGATCTTTGTCGTTAATGTAGTCTCCACTTTTTCAATCTTTTCAGTAGTATCCTTTTTACTTGCCCGCAAAATACTGCTCGCACCGAAAAATATTGATGCTGCAATGCCCAATCCTGTCAATCCTATACCCCATAAAGGTATATTTATCTGTGTAAATTCTTGTAAATATAATATAGCAGACATAGCATAGTTGTTAATATCATACTTAAAATCACTTTGTTAATGTCAATCATCACATCAATAAATAAATCAGTCACATAAAGCAATGCCAAAAAGCCAAAAAACCAACTGACAGGATAATAAAACAAATGCTTTATTAACCGCTCTTCCCGGATCCCCATCCCGAAAAAAACAAGCGATATTCCTATCATGTTTGGCAGCCAATAAAGAATGTCTGCTGCTTCTTTATTAACAACCTTAAGTTCGACCCAATAATAAGTAATGAAACTTATTACTAATATTAAGCCTCCTGTTATTTTAAACACCCGGCCCGCCCGGAGGATTGCTTTCATCATCATCTGGTTCACCCGGAGGCAATTTTTCGCAACTCGAAGGCTGCTGCTCCAAAGGGCAGTCCGTGTACTCATGTGTGCAAGCCCCTCCTAAATCCGGACACATAACTGGTTCACTCATTTTGTTTTTATTTATTTATCTATATTTCATAAATTGCAAGGCTTCGCCAGGTGTTACAAAATCTATCTCATTTGCTACAACATAATCAATAATTTCGGCATAATCTACGAGTAAGTCTGCTGTTGGTGAATGAACATATATTATAGCAAGTCTATTTTCTGCTTTTGCAATATCTAATTGTGCCTTAACTGCGGCTTTCCCTATTGCTCTATTAGCTCCAACAAAAGAAAAAGGATAATCATCTCCTGCATCACCATCAGTACGCATAGCCGATAAATTCCAAAGATCAACATGCAGTGGATTTGCACCTTCAGGAGCTAAATATGCGCCAACATGGTTTGTTAAAAAATATTTTTGCGCAATATATCTTACGGCTAAATTAGACTGTCCAAATCTATTCGGACAAAAATGTTTTATATCAATTCCGGTTCTGAGTTTTATCAAAGCCATAATTGCAAGAAGATTGGTTTCTACTTCTTCCGGGGTTAGAAGCGGGGCGCTCATAGATTCATCATCAAGACTTGACCCGCTTATATCCCAACCCTCATTATACCATTGAAACACAGTTGCCCACGGGAGTAAGCCTTTTGTAACTACCGGGTCAAAGCCGCACGTTATATTCATTGTTGGTTTTAATCCATATAAATCAAATAAAGCATGCCATGCTTCGTAACCGGTCATACCATCATCTAACCGTATCATAAACATTGGCTTGGTTGTAGATAATATACCCAATTTAACATAATTATTTTCGTAGGTGACATTGTTATTCTCATCAAGCACAGCAGCCTTTAAATCTCCGGTATATGTTAATACTTTTTTATTGTTGAGTAATGTTTTGTCTGAATTATACAATATAATTTCATCCAATGAAACTTTATATATATCCTCCACTGAGGCGTAGTAATCCTCTTTTAAATAAGATGCACATTTATTATAAAACCTCCCGGCATATCCACTATTAAGATATGACATTAAAATTCTTTGATTAAGTTCGTCAAAATGAAATACTTTTGGATCAGTGTTATCATAATGCCCCCATGTTGTAGCTACTCCATCAAGGGTTAGAATAACATTTGTTATTGATAATTCTGTTATTGTCACTCCCTCATCAGTCTCAATTAGTAAAGCATTATTACTTGGATAAATATTAATCCCTATGGCTTTATAATCTAATATACAAGCAGTGGCAAAATTAATTGCAGTTGTTATAAGTTCAGTGGAAAATGTTGCAGTATTAGCCAAATTATTAATAGAAATGGTGGCAGTGCCAGACGTACCAGTTAAATATATTTTCCCAAATGTAACTGCCCTTGCTGCATCATTCCATATAGTACTATTTGACCTATCAAAAAAATCTTGCTGAAATCTGATTCTGCAATCATTAACATTTAACTTATCACTAATACCAGCAATATCATTTATATATTGCCAGTAATTTAAAGTAGTACCATTTTGTGTTCTTTTTGTACCAATTCTTAGTAATGGAACATATCTATCTTTATATGGTATTGATTGTGTATAAACTCTCTGGTATCTTGAATATCCATTATTAATGTTATATAAAGAACCATATTCTGAATATTTCAGGAGTATGCTTCTTTGATAAAGTGACATTTTTTGATTTATATCTGAAATAGTATTAAAAAATACATTAGTCCCGGCAGGATCATTACAGGCAATATATTCACCAATACATGAAGATAATAGACCTGCATTAATGTCACGAGTTAAATAATTAGATTGAGCATAAGATTCTATATTTGTTAATATATCAGCCGAAACTGTATCACCAAAATCGTATGTCCTATAATATGCTAATTGCACATTATTTGTACCTGCATCGCTAAATAACGTATGGGTTGTGCTGTTTGTTATTGATTCTAAATAGTGAGCAGAAATATCCAAACTGAAAGTTTGAACTCCATTTCTATAAACAATCAGATCATCTTTTCTATTTACAAAAATAAATATATGAACCCATCCCTGCCCTATCACGTTAATCAATGGATTTGCATTAACAAATTGTATCACATTTGACGCTAATCTAATATGAGTACGTCCTATCTCATAACCAGGACTGGCAGTTGTTCCATTACCTTGTCTTACAATGACTTTAGTGTGATCATCCTCCATATTTAGAACAAATTCAATAGCAAATGAATTAGTTGTAAATATGTGGGATGGACTAATACTAAGCATTTGAAGATTATCAATACATGCTACCTGAGTTAAAATCGTAGCATTATTACCATAATCATCTATAAAAATATTTCCGCTTCTCGACTTTATCCACAAAGCTAAATCATCCTGACCGAATAAATGCGAAGCCCAGTAGGCATCCCAATCGAACCCACTTTGAATCTTTATATTATCTATGCCAATTCGTAAGCCCGTGATATTGCTCTTTATTTTATTATATATAACATCTACTTTCACACCAATCTTCTTGTTACAACAGGAACGACAGCAACATCAAAGGTTTGAGTATTTGTGAAATCGGCAGGATCGGTATATACCCTAATATCTGCCTTATATTCCTTTGTTGGGACAAGGGTCTCGGCTGCTGTTTGTCCCCATATAGTTACTCCATTTGCCGGATCAACGTGAACCGTGATTTTTGCACTCATCAGGGCGGTAGTATCATCAAGTGTATAATCATTTTTTTCCTTAACAGATATGAAAACTGTCTTACCTGTTATAACAAGAGGCACGGCCGGATCAATTGAATCATCCGTAAGATAAACCAATGCGTTAAAAGGTACTCCTTGTTGTATTTGAACTGGCTCAATCATACTTCATATTTAAATACTATATTTTGCTGCTAAGTATGTGTAAATCTCTGTTTCTCCATCAACTGAACTTCTGTTTATTATTTCTTTTACCTGGATGTTAGAATATAAACTAGCAGTATCACCCCTTGTTGCTAATGTGAAACCACCCATATTATTTACACCACAATTCCATAATGTGGGTGCAGTTTCATTGACTATCAGCTTACTCGATGCGCCATTAAATAATACTCTAATTATACCCCAAGTATTTACTGCTAAATTATCATTTTGTATAGACATTGTTCCTGCATAAGCCTTTATTCCCGGTGTTAATGCATCTTGTCTTGCCATACCCTTATTGTTTGTATCACCATCAAAGAAATATTCGGTTATAGTCCATGTTACTTGTCTCATAACCATATAAATAAACTCTGGCTGATTCCATGTGAAAGCAACGCATTTCATATAATCTCCATTAACCACTGCCCCATCGAACAGTACTCCATCGGCACTCCAAACGGGTTTAATAGCATCTGCTCCTGTTTGTAGAAGGTGATTTGCACCTATTATACTATTCCATGCAGATACTAAATTAGCACCATCCATTGTTACTCCTAAAAGATAATCGTAGAATCCTACCGTGTTGCCGTCAAGTAAAACATCAGGATAGGGTAAACCCCCTGCACCTTGAATCCTTAAATTAGTCCCTATGCCAATTCGCAAGCTCATTATACTCCGTATCCCACGTAAATATTTGTTGCCAACTCTTGCTGACTTCCTGCCGACAAATCTTTAAATATTTTTCTGCAAAGAACAGGGTCAATAAAGATATTCGAGCCTTCAAATTCTTTTTCTATTAATTCCCCATCAGTCTTATTATTCATGGGACAAAATCTTAAATACCCCGTTGTTCCGGCTCTAATAAAAAAGCCATTTTCATCAACAAAATCATCTGTAAGATTAACCGGGACAACCCGGAGAATATTACCTAATGCAAATCCTTGTGCCATAATTTTAGTCTCCTATTACTTTAAATGGTCTATTGTCTGTGCAATAGCTTCCGCATCCATAGCTCGAATTAGCCCATAGCGGATAGCTTGTTTTATTCCTGTTTAAAAATGTTATTACCTCACACATAATAGCATCTGCCGTCAATCTTGCCTCTGTCTCAAGCCTCTGAATGTGTTTATCACTTGCCGGAGTTGAATAATCTGAATCCTTTAATACTATCCCGGCAGCAGTATAGTTGAATGAAGTCCTATTCGTAAACCTGCCAAATGCGTAGTATATGATAGCTGCCTTTAATCCCTGGAATACATAATCCCTAGATAAATATGTGTAAGTTCCTCCGTCAAGCAGCTTTTTATTAGCTGCGGAAACAGTTGTTGGAAGGGTTGATAATTGTGTGGTCAATTCAATAAATAGCCCGTCACTTATTTGTCTCTTGATATCAAGCAGTTGAGCCTCCGATACAAACTGTGGCCATGAGGTCGAATTCTTTACTGAATCAGCCACGTACTTATAATTATCCAAATCCGTTTTCGTTACAAAAGTTATCATGGCTCAGTTATTTGTGTAGTCTCTTCCGCTACATATTTGATCGGGGATACCACAAAGTTAGTAAACTTCACCGAATAATTCATTAGAATATCCTGAAAAACTACTTCAATCATGCGCCTCTCATTATCGGTCACTGAGTTCATAAACGAATAAGCATTAGTCATCAGATCAGCCCCGAAACCTGCTCCGATATCTACTCCCCGGAGTATAGGAGGTATCATAAACATCCTCCCTATATTCTCCTGTACGGTTTTTTCAGTCAGTTCATATTGCTTGTCATAATTCTTTGAATCAAACTCGATAAACTCCGGTTTCTCCTCATCAGCGTCAATATCAACAACCCATATTTTTGAGGTGTTCATATCTCCTTGCATCCTCTTTATCATCTCCGCACTCTGCTGCATCTCCATATTATAAGCACTTTGAGGATCAATAGTTCCGTCATCTAATGTTTTTGGCTTAATTCCTTTACGAAGCAGAATCCCGGCAGGAAGAAAATTGAACTTAGCGTTACGATGTTTAACAGTTGAAACAGATTCTTCAGTGAGCATATCTGTAATGACAGGATCAAAAGGGCTAATAGGATATTCCCAGTCACCATCAGCCGTAAAATACATAATCTGCCCTATATAGTTTTCAGGCCCCCCGGCATCAAGCATCTCCTCGATTACTTTCAAGGGATCGTACTTGGGAATGAACTTGACCTTTTTCATATCGAATTGCTGCCCTAACAGGTTTGTCCAATCAGGATAAACCGCAACCTTTCCGGTATATGCTTTTTTAAGATCAACCTCAAGTCGGCAATGCTCGAATGGAATATTGAAATAACCGATTGGCATTCCCAACCCATCATATTTGACAAGAAAGGCAAACCCGTTAAAATTCTTGAGATCCTTCGCTGCTTTGCGTAAAAGTGAATTTGCTCTTTCTCCTTTTTCATTCAGGATTTGATCGGCAAGTGTCTGATCCTGAAAACCTGCTCCCTCAACGAACTTAACATATATATCCATGCAAGTCCTGCCAGTACCAGAACTATTAATTATCTCTAATACTTTTTGAGGGTAATCGTTATCAGTGCCGTAGCCTTTTATCCGCTTTGAAGTGATATAGATGTTCCGCTCAACTCGTGGGGCTGTTTTCGCAGCGGATACTCTCATTATTCAGGCAGATTAACGGCATCAGCCAGTAGTTTTCTGAGTTTTACAACCCCGGTTGCCGGGTGATATTTTATATTTAATTCATCAAGACTTGCTCGAAGCTTAGTCCTTTCATCTACTTCCTCTGATCCTTCCCCAGTGATATTACCGAGCGTTTCCTCAAGGATATTTTTGGGCTTGATAATCTTAATCTTTGGTTTGGTTCCCGGCTTAATTATCTTAATTCCGGGTGGTATAACTGCTTTTCCGGGTATCCTTTCAAAGTAGATAATCCGTGCAGGATATTGCCTTAAATATTCGGCAGCAAGTTCATCAGTCATCTGATCATTGGAAAATGCCTTGATTCCTTTGAACGCAATAGCGAATTGAGCGATGTAACCTTTTTTTAGCCTGTAATTAAATGTTGCCATTTTAGTATTATTTATAATGTGTAATAAGGCTTCGATAAAACAAGTTGAACATGAGGTTTCGATTATTTTGCCTGTCAGTATCTTATACGCCTCAATAATTTTTATCTTTCTCCATGTTGTCCGTGTCCGTTTATCAGTGATGAACTCACGGGCGAAGGAGTGAATCTCTTCAAACAATTTCATATTAAAGAGTGCGGATTTCTCCGCACCTTATTCTAATCGCAACACGGAGCAAGCATATCGGCTATCGCAGCTCTTGTGAGCGTAAGTGATCCGCCCACAAACAGCGTGCGTGGAATGCTGGATTCTTTCAGCGTGTCAGAACATCCTGCTGTCAATACCCATCCACCGAGCATCTCTGCATCATTTACGTCTCTCATTGCAGCATTGAGTTCCAATCCAAAATCCCATCCAAGAACCTCAAAGACAGTCCTCCCGGTTGGTAATATTCCATCAATATCAACCTTGTTATAATTGTTCTCAATAATAACCATGAAACGGCTGTCCTTGGCATTCTCAATCCAGAGTTTATCTTCGGGAGTATTATCGAATATCCTGAAAATAAAGTTATGATCCCAATTCTTCTGATACTTGGTTTTCACCATCGCAACTGTATGCTCATTGGAGAAATTATATCCCTCAAGACAATACGCATAGCATTCCGGGGAGAGAGTTTTCAATACAAGTTGAGTGAGTAGTAAAGGATTAGAAGGGTCAAATGCGCTTAAGTCTTTATCAACACAATCGTAATTGATAAAGTAAGCCAAGTCCTTAATCGCCGGAACGAGATTCGCACAGTTTTTAAGGACGCAGTCTACTATTTGATTGCAACCTATTGTCATATTATGAGTTTTAGCGTCCTACCATCAAAAGTCTGTCATCAAAAATCTTGGCATCAAAAGCATCAATTGCTTCGATCCTGTTATAACGGCTTCTTTGATCGTAGAACGTGTTAATATTATCAAATAGAGAAGTACAAGCCATACCGATAGCGAGATTCGCCTTGGTGGTATAAACTGCCCTGTGAGGATCATTCCATCTTCCGGTAACAGTATCATTCTCATATGTGCGGATTATCTGATCCCACAGAGGGATTGAATAAAGAGGTATTCCATCCCATGAGGCAAACTCAAGACCATTAATCATCAGTTTGTAATCCTGAAAAGCTGTACCAAGCGCTTGTAATTGCCTGCGAAGCCTGTCCATTACCGATTTGGTTACTAATAGAATTCTATCAGACTGAGCAGCAAGTTCAGGAATTGCTCCGTCTATCAGCGCATTTACAGCGTTGTAGGTAAGTAGAGGCGTGGCAACTGTACCTTGAAGGGCATAAGTTAACTGAACATTACCCGGCATTGCCTGAACCTGAAGCGGATTGACTGCGTAAATAGCTGCGAACTGCTGCCAGAATCCATTAATGATATTGAAGAAGGTTACATCATAACCGGGAGTAATTACCCCGGCAGGGACATTGGCTGCATTCTGATCACCAAACCAAGCATTTCTGAAAACCATCTTAGGAATATCTTTTGTAAGAATATCCAGGATGAATGCAAAAATCTGTGTTTTGGTCAGATCATAAGGATTTGTGCAATCAATATACATCTTCATTAAAGATGATTCGACCTCGTCAATACACATATCAATTATAACCTCTAGATATTTCGGTTCCCATGTTTTCTCAATAGCAGTATCTTCATAACATTGAGGCACAGGATTGCAAGCTTGTGCAGCCTTACCGATCAAGCCGAATGTACCCGGTATGATTCCAATTCTCTTGTCGTTTTTGATTCCTGTTACAAGGGTATGAAATTCCGATATAGAGGGAGCTTCAAGAACGGCAGTAACGACCAATTCATTCAGCGAGCGGAGTTCGTCGGCTGTGAAGTGAAGTGCGTCAAGATTAAGCGTATTACCGCATGATGGTGAAGTCAATGACATAATTATTCTTTTTTAGATTTGTTTTTAATAATTTCTTTAACACGGGCAAGATCAATTTCGCCGACTTTCTCAACAGAACTGAACTTGGTTCTGCCCTCGGGGTTCCAGTCGTTCTTAAGTGCTTTCAGTTCCTTAACGATATTCATGGCTTCCGTTTCCTTTGCCACGAGTTCAGCTTCTTTGGCCTCAAGATCCGGCTTTTCAGCTTTCATCTGGGCTATTTCGGCTTCGAGTTGGATGATCTTCTCTTTGGCCTGATCCAGTTCCGTAGGATCACTAGATTCTGTAATCTTCGAGATCACTCCTTCAGCAATGACAATAGTCTTGCCATCTGTCATCACAAATGTTCCATCCGGTGTGGCTTTGTCGCCTACTGCCGGACTTCCTTCTTCCTTGTCAAGAGTGAATTCCTTGCCGTCCTTGTCTTTTAATGTAAGATCAGTAGGAGCTACCCGAGACAGATTTTTCAGCTTTTCCAAGATAGTATCTATCTTTTGACCGAATGTTTTGAATTCTTTTTCGTCCATTATAAATTTATTTATAGGTTTTATATATGCGTAAGCCTTAACCGGCTCAACAATTTTAGTGGCAAATCCGAGTGAAAGCATATCCTCGGCTGATAGTTTCGTGTCCTTGCTCATATAGTCAGCGAGCGTGGCTTCGTCAGCACCCGTTTTTTCAACATAGAAATCAAGTATTTTAGCCTCCTCCTGACGAAGTGCATCTGCAATTTTCTCAAGATCATCGGCCTCGTATTTATCTGCAAGGGTATATTCAGGAATATAAGGGTTATGAATCTGCCCGTCAGCATTCTTCATCATCTCCCTTTCCTCGCCTGCAAGGAATACAATTGTAGCAATTGAGTAAACTTTCCCTTCTCCTACCGTTTTGATTTTCTTGCCTGAGTTGGTAAGTAGATCATAAATAGCCCATCCTTCCTGAACATCTCCCCCCCTAGAATTGATTTTAACCGTTAGTTCAGTAGCATCTTTATTTTCATCAAGGAATTCAGATATTTTCTTGGAAGAAATAGATTCTTCAACTCCCATAAGAAGAGCCATTTCATTTGACTCTCCTATATCACCGTAGATTTTGAGTGTGGCTTCCATATTACAAGCCTACTGCGGCACAATATACAGGATTGCATTCAAATAACTGACAATAAGGAAAGTCGGAAATTATTTGATCCCATGAATTGTCCATAATGCCCCAGGTGGCAGCATCTACATAAGCCCACATCGGGCAACAAGTTTGTCCCATAACTATATTTTTTATCTTATCATGGATACAAATATAAATCAACCCTTATGTATTAACAAATATTCTGCTGAACCTGATTATTCAGTAAGGATTCCATTACCGTGAATGATCATCTTACATCCCTTCTTTTCCAGAGCTGCTGCCAGATTCTTAAAATGAGTCTTTATTTTGAAACACAATTTCCCGTTAAGGTGAGGATGGTTAGTCATATCAATCCCGAATAGATGAATTTCGGTTGCCCCGTAATACCAGAATCCGACCTGGCAGGCTACAAATGGGCTGCAATAAGACTTAGCCATTGCGTTACGATCAAGAATACATATCTTCTCCGGGTATCCCTCCTTAATATTGATCTTTACAAAATCATCTCTTTTATCCCAATTGACTACCTGACTATAAAAAGCTTCCGGTTTACTTTCATTGATTACTTTCAGCCTCTCAGGAGTAAATGCCTTTTCCCTGTCAAGGCATACAATCACATCGGTTTTATAGAATCGCCAAATATCATTGACTCCAATTATCTTATCGAATCCTTCAGGCTTAAATAGATCCCGTGAAGAGCCAAGCCCGACTACAGCTATTATATTTTTTTTATTCATTAATTTATTATACCTTCGCAATAATTAGATTGTGATGAGCTTGATAACTCAAAATCAATTTAGTAAACGCAGGACAAAATTTAACAGGCTTTTACCTGCATGAAGACTTAATATCTGAACATTAAATATTTTGATAGTATACATGGATAAATATTTAATGGAAAAAAAGGAATATCAACCCTTGATATTAAGTCTTTAGAGGTCTGTAGCTATAATTCCCATCCCTGCTCAATTTCTTGTTTGCCTTTCCTTCTCCTGTCCTTACGAGTTCCTGCTGTATCGTGTTTTATCCATTCCCCGGGAACTGCTGACCATACAAAACCTTTTCCGTGAGTATGACCAAGTCCTGGGAATCGTTTTATTATTTTACCCGTTAATCCTTGTTTGTGTATATCAAGTGCAGCCTTGAAACATGGTGCCCCATGATGAACATACCTATGAAACTTAAAATAATTCTTTACCTGTAACAGATGAAAAAACGGGTGTAGCATATACATATAGGGCTGATTCCTGTGTTGAGGCTTTGCTCCGTATTCATATCCATCATAAGCTGATTTTTCCAAGTAACCTACTCCATAAGTATCATCCTCCATCATTTCTAACATAAACTGAACGGGACTTTTCAGCATGACTATATCTGAATCAAAAAGCAGGGCGAATCTGGTCTTTACTTGTCTTATCGCTAAATCCATACCACGCCCATGTCCAACATTTGTTTCACAAAGCATAAGCATAGTATATTGAGAAGATAAACTTTCAACATAAGAACGACATGGATCATAGGAATCAGAGCCATCTATAATAATTATCATCATTTTTGGATGAAACTTCCTTACTGACTCATAAGCGTTTCGCAGCAAATCGACTGTGTTGTGACTGACCACGATCCCGGTAATATCCTTCATAGAATTTTGCATCATTGCCTATATGTTTTTGTAAGAATTTCATTCCAATATCATTTGACATTGCCATAGCCAAATGATGCCCTGCTCCTATTCCACCCCTTCCCGGCATACCCTTCATTCCTAATGAGAGAAAGCCGTCAAAGAACAAAAATTTATTAGGACATTGTTGCCACATTTTAGCATCAATAAATTTGTCCCTATAACTGGCTTCTAAAATCGGAATAGCATCCCAGGTAAACGCTGTCTGAAACAGGCTTGCATGGTGACGGTTAGGATTAGTGACAAACCGTCGCCATTGAACATTGTAATATATCGTATTCGTTTCTCCGAGCAGCCAATGATTACCAAACTTACCCATCATCCGTTCCAGATAAACAGGTTTGTAATAATCATCATCCTCTATAATGAAAATGGCCTCGATCTGCTTTTTCTTATAGGTATCTTTCAGCCAATCAATCCCGGCTTTGATATTTCGTGCCTGAGTATTATTTCCTGCCCACTGAGGACGGGGATAAATCTTTACTATCGTCCATCTTCCGGGAAAATTATAAGTACCGTTATCAATGGTAATAGGTACAGCATCATCAACTACAATCCAGACAACTTCACCCTTATAGGTCTGTCTATTCATCCACCTTTTACATAGTTCAAATTGTCTTTTCCTTGCCCCTGTTGGTGTAATTAAAACTATCATAATAATTTAGTTTGCCATTCTATTGTTTTTTTTAAACCATCTATAATAGAATACGATGGTTTAAAACCCAACATATCTGTTATTTTATCTATGTTTGGTATTTTTGACATTACATCTTCATACTTGCCAAAATCAGAATATGGGATATATATTATTGGTACAATCTTTCCTGTCAATTCACAAATAATATTTGCCAATTCATTTATGGTTATTGCCGTTAATGGATTACCAATATTAAAAACCTCATTTGTGGATCTCTTATTAAAGATACATCGCATAATCCCATCTATCGTATCTTCAATATAGGTGAAACATCTCGATTGCATTCCGGTACCATGTATATCTATTGGTTTTCCTTCAAGACAATTCTGAATAAATAATCCTTGTGGCCCTCCCCACCATGTTATATTTTGGTTCTCACCATAAACACTAAATAACCTCATTATCGTATATTCTAACCCAAACTCTTCAGAACATGCTATGATATAATGCTCACCATATATCTTTGATACAGCATAAGACCACCTTTTAATATCAGTTCTTCCTAATACTAATTCCGATTCTTCCGAAAAAGGGATATTCATATTCTTTCCATATACATCAGATGTAGATGCGAAAAGAAGTCTGGCTTCATTTTCTAAACATGCATTAACAATATTTTTTAACATCTTCTCATTGTCTGATAGTGTAGCATAAGAATTATCATACCTGGGAATCTTCTGAGTAGCCAAATGTATTGCAATATCAAAATTTATTCCCTTAATATTTTCTTCTAATGTTATATCCATTTCATAAAAAATAAATAATGAATTATTCCAAATATCTTTTATATTTCTCCTACATCCATGAGAGAAGATATCTATTCCTATTACAGTATGTCCTCCATCGATTAATGTACTGGCAAGGTTTGATCCTATAAAACCGGCAACTCCTGTTATTAAAATTCTCATGCTTATAAATTATTTATAATATCAGAAATCATTTTTGATCTTATCTTGTGGGTATGCTTTAATTCTGTAATATATCTAAGCTCCTTTTGTATTTCTATATTTGGGCGGAACCTCTTTATTATCTCTTTCAGATTATCTACTGTATCAAAATATGTGATCAGTTCATCAGGATAATAATAATTCATATTCTCTGTTCGGTTGGAAATTATTTGCGTTCCACATGAAGCAAATTCCAATATTTTTGCACGTACCTTATTTACTATTTCAGAAACAGTATGAATCGCTGCTCCACTGTTTTGTAATAATCTTATATAATCATCACCAATACATTCTATATGATTCATTATTTTGCTAATCTCCATCCGCAAAGGATATGCCTTAGATATAGTACAACAAAATGCTATTCCTTTGCCGCCATATTTTGCTGTAAACCTATTTGTATTAACACTCCAGGGCAACCATTGTGAATTTTTACTTGGTGTATTTCCATTCTTATCAAGGCAACGATAAAATATAAAATCTATATTATCATAAAGTGGATCATTAAATGAATTATAGCAACTATCAGATTCAAATAATACTATTCTCGCTTTGCTGTCTTTCATTTTATTAATAACATCCATATTCTCAGGTTGTTTTGAATATCTATTTATGGGAATGCTGAATATTATATCATATTTATCAAAATAACTTTTATTATATTTTTTCAATTCACCCCTGAGAATCCTATCCCCATCAAATAAATCCCAAAGATCCATAGCAATCCTTCGTTTTTCGGTTTGCCGTAAAGTACCCTCTTGGTATATTTTTAATATTTTCACTTTACAAGACAATTTTTTGTATGTATTTATATTCAGGTATCGTTCTCATATCAATCAATTCATTCTTATTCCAAATCCAGCCTTTTTTATGTCCTTCAAGATAATGAACTCCATAGTTACGATCAAGCCCTGCATCCCAAGCCCTTGACCTCCTTCTGAATGTATGTTCCCGCTCTGCTTTGGGTTTACAATTGCCATAATTAATTAAAATGCCATCAACATTTAAAACTTTTCTCCTTTTTATAATAATTGAATCTGCATTAAAGCTGAATGGCTCCTGATATTTAGCTATCATATACAGCATGTTCCCTTTCCTGGCATAGAAGAAATGATCTTTATTTGGAATTACAAATCGCTCCCCGGTATTGTGCATATTAAAATGTCTTACACCAATTATATTGTATCCTTCCTTATCAGCCTTCTCAATAGTCTCCCTTATTGTACCATCAAAGGAATAGATAATATCTATCCCTGTATAAACTACCCAATCTGGTTTGATCTCCTTAATCGCTTTTATTAATCCGGCCTGTAATTGGAGTAAATGAAACAACCCTCCTGTCTTGCAGATGCTAGTTCTTACCTTATTTTTTGCAAGCCATTCTTTTGTACCATCTATTGAATGATTGTCAAGAATGAATATGTCACATCCTTGATCCCGGTAATATTTTACCATGTCAGCAATGTATTTGATCTCATTATAAGCAAATGCAACCGCCAGTATCTTCATATAGCATCCAGTATTTTCTTTGCCATTATTTCAGGGCTGAGATTTTCTGCTGCCCACTCATTTTGGCGTTTAACTATTCTCCCAACTTTTTCCCGATCATTTATTAAGCCAATCAAATCGTTCTCAAATCTTTTTTTATCAGTCCATAATATAGGAGGGAGATTATCTCCTTTAGGTTTTATTCCTGATATGACAGCACAATCAAGTAGCATTGCTTCCAGTCCTGATTTGCCAAGCCCTCTGTGAATCTGGTCAATAAAGATACTAAAATATGCTTTTATCCTGATCGTATCCAGCCAGCTTTTATTCATTATAACAGTTAAAGGTATATTGTTCTTTGCACAAATAGATTGGATATGAGGCGTTCCTTTCTCTTTAAGTTTTGAGGCATGAAATGGGCTATGACATATAAGCCCTGTTTTTTTCTTATCAACATCAGGTATAATGAAAGGCTGATAATAGATATTCTTGGTGCCACATAAAGGAGCAAGATCAGGCATGGCAAATACATTCCACTTATGTTTTGCTATGATATTGTTATAGGTTCCGGGATCTTTTAAGTATGTACTGTCAGTAAGAATTATGGTAACTCCTTTATCCCATAGATGCCGGGGAAAATTGCGTAATGATATTGCTCCTATTATAATATAGTGATCACACAAGGGAGTGATAGTACCAATAATACAATCAGTTTGAGAGTACATCCCCTTAATATCTTTACTTCTGAATACAGTAGTAATGTCAACGAATTTTTTAAACCCTTCGGCAAGTGCTGCTCCATTACCGTATGTTGCATCATTTGATATCAGTCCTATCTTCATATTCAAGCCATTCAGTTCCTATGTTAATAAAGTTTTTGATTTTCCACGATACTTCGTGAATATTCTCATGTGATCTGTTCTTATTGATATTGGTGATACTTGAAATTACATCATCTATATTTCGCCACCTGATTGAGGACGGGATGCCTCCGTTATAGATGCTCTTTCTTCCCATCATCCCCATCTCTAGAACCGTATTAGGAAGTCCATCATGCTTGGTAAGTCGTAAACCTATGAAACATTTACGATACACTTCAAGTAATTGATCCTTTGTGTAAGTGTCTTTCGTAGTCCTGTATATTTTTAATCCGGTTGCCTTCTCGATTTTGTTTAAGTGTTTATGGCCGTAGAAGTCACTCTGCCCGTAATGGAAAATGCAATCTCCCAATGGTAATGGCTTTATATCATACTGCTGCCACGATACAGGTAGTATCTTATGAGGGATTCCAAATTTCTTAAGATCATCACTCATAAATTCGCTCTTTACAATATGTGTTGCAGGAACTTGTTTTAGGATTTTAGCCCTCTCCGAGGTTATCATTAACGCATCAGTACCGCACCAAACCACAACTATTTTATTATTGAATCTCCTTAATGCCGAATAGTCAGAATCATCGTACATACCGAAAAAGACAACTGGTTTATATATATTATAGCAATCTAAAAGATTGAACTTAGAAAGATATGAGCTTTTAAATGTAGCTATGCTATTACTGATCCGTGCCTGTGTTATTTTCATAGTAGAGATTGTAAAAATATAGCTAGGTCATTTTCAACCTCCTTACCATTAGGGAGATAATCAAAGACGTTCCCACCGGGGATATTATTAACATCTATAATGTAAAGATTCCCGGTACTGTTATCCCGGATCGTATCTAATTCACCAATATCAAGTCCTATGGTTTTACAAAATTGCTGAATGTTATGGATGTCTTGTACTGATAGATAATTCTCCGGCTTATCAACCCAATATTTCTTTTTCTTGGATAGTGTATTCTCAAATGTACCTTCAATAGTTTTGGCTTTCAGGAATACAAGAGGTATTTCTCCTAAAAATATAGGCACTCTCAAGTCGCAAATCATATTAATAGCAATACGATTGTCAAGCAATAACTGATAAACATATCCCGGTTCTTTCTTACATGGCATTCTTATAATTTTACCATCATGTGCTGATTGCCTGTCTGTCTTTCTTACGCAATAACCGAATGAGTTTGTGTTTGCTAAACTGCTATACCCAAATACAGTTGTGAACACTTTATCTACATTTGTCTTGGTAACATCTGTAAGTCTCATATTCAGGATCGGCCTATTATCATCAAGGAATATTTCAGGAATCTTATTTACATCATTATAATTCCAATGAACACCAATGATCCAATCAGAAGATATATCGTTCGTTAGCTTATATCCTAATATCTGAAAATATCTTATTGATTTACTTAATGAATGTCCGGTCATTTGGACAGGCGGGTCGGGATAAAAGAGGACTTTATTCATATTCCGGCCTCCATTTTTTTAATAATATCATATACCAATCTCATTGAAACTTTAAAATCCTGTCCGACAAACTTTACAGCCTTGTTTACTAACTCTCCTGTTTTCCTGTAATAGTCATATCTCGAATAGATAAGCCAATGCTTTATGACGCAATAAGAGGTAATCCCAATCTTGACATCTGTCTTTATCCTGTCAATATTTTCGCCTATGTAAGTGAATAAATTCATATAGTTGCCCTGACTTCAACTTTCCTTTTACTCTCCGCTTTTGCGTTAATATCTTCAACAGTCACTATCGGTGGAGGAAGATTCATTATGGCTTCTGCGATATCTGCTGCTGTTAATAGATTGCCCTGTTGAGCTGCATTAAGTTCTGTTTGTGTTAATTGCTGCTGAGTGATAAATGATGATGCCACCGGAGTAGCAAAGGTTCGCTGTGCCATAGGAGTTGTTGTAATCGCTGTCGGGATACTCCCTCCTCCCCCTGTGTCTCCCGGAAGGCCGGACTTAACAGCTAATATCTTTTTAACGCTTGCCACACCTGTTGCTATTGCTGCTGCCATTGATATCCCTGCTGCAATCTGTCCGATTAATGGAAGGCCTGCCATAGATTTGTATGCCTGCATAGCAGCCTCATAGGTGGCGATTGTTGTAGCTGCTATTGCGGCAGCCTTCCCAACGGCTGACGACTTGCCAAAAATAATAGCAAGATTAGCAGCCATCCCTCTCCATAAAGCGAGTTTTGCATCCTTCTCCTCCTCATCAAGAAGCTTCTTATATTCAACATATTTTTGATTGATAAGCAAAATATCCGCCCCGGTTTTTTCAGCAAATTCAAGTTCGAGCAATCTCTCATTATCGAGCCTTTCACGTTCAAGAGCAAAGATATTCTCATTTTGCATCTCCCGGACTGCCAGATCGTTCTCAAAATCAATCTGTTTCCTGTTGCGCTCCCAATCGGCAAGATCCTCTGCATCCTTTTTCTTCTTAGTAATGGCATCAGCATCCTCCTTCTGCATCTCCTCGATCATCTTTGCCTCTTCGAGGAGTTGCTTAATCAATTCAGCTCTTGCTTTTTCAGCTTCCTTCAATGCCTCATCGGCCGCCTTCTTGGCTTCATCTAACTTCTTTTTCTTATCATCTGCTACAGCTTTCTGCTGCTGTAATTCAAAGCTCGATAATTTAGCAACGTTCCTTTTCTGCTCTGTGAAAAATTTAGTATCCAGATCAAGCCAATTAGCATAAAGATTTTCGAGTTCAACGGCTTTATCCTCATTATTATCCCTCCATGTTTTAAGGGCTTCGCTTGCATTAGCCTGCTCCGCATCGGTCATGCGTGTAAATGCAATCAACTCCTTCGTTGTCAATCCATTAATCTTCGCCTGGGCAACCACTGCTGCCGTGAATCTGTCCTGTGCAAATTTCTTCTGTGCTTCAAGTTCTTCCTCTCCAATTTTTATTGCCAATTGAAGCGCTGCTTTTCTCCTCGCAACGGGGATAGTGAGATCTTGTGCCATGAGTTCAAGCCGAGCAATTTCCTTCCTGTTCTCTGCCGATTCAGATATATAATTCTGTTCTGCATTAGATATTGTGTCAAGCATTTGAATATAATCATAGGCAGCTTGAGTTGCTTCTTTTATTTGTTTACCCATCCCTCCGAATGAGTCTGCCATCTTATTTCTAAGTGTCTCCCAATCAAGGTTTATCAGTGCTTTTATCCCGTCTATAAATGCTAATACTCGCTGCCTTATCACATCAAGTATTACCCGGAGTTGCTCCATCCGGGCAGCCATCTCCGTTGCTCCCGAATCTGTTGTTTTAATAATCTTCAACAATCCGGCTAATGCTGCTGTAATACCAGCTATGATTAGAATTATAGGATTGGCGAGCAGGAGTTTTGAATATCTTGATATTGCCTGCCCTGCCCTGCCTATCGGCCCCGGTATGGCTTGAAACTGTGCTGCCGATCCTTCGATAGCTTCCGAATATAGTCCAACAGACGAGCGACCATCCAACTGCGCCTTATCGTATTCTATGATAGCATTTTTTGTTTCTTTAATTCGTTTTGTCTGCTCAATATATAGAGGGTTTAGTTTCCTCAGTCCCTTCTCATCCTGAATATATGCATTACCAAGTTTCCCAAGTGCCTGTTGTTGCAGCCGAAGGACTTCCCCTAATTGTTTGCGGCTACCTGTCTCTGAATTAAGTGCAGAAGTGTAAACATCCAGCACCTTTTTTGAATCTGTATATTCCTTTTTGGCTACACGAATAGCCGCTGCGCTTTTCTGAAGTTCCTCATTTGATGCCTTGCCACTACCTTTTAGCCTGATATGTGCTGCGGTAAGTTCATCAACATTCTTCCCGGCCTCCTCCGCTTCTTTGGCATATTGATCGAGGTTGCTCTCGACATTTACCAGATATGTTTTTTTCTCGTCAGGCATAGCTATAATTTTATTAGATCAATAGTGCACAATTTTCCCGGCACGTAGTTGTTAATTTTATTAACATAAAAGTAAGCCTTATATTGGCTCAGATAGATAGGGATGTCGTGTTTCAGTCCTGCCACCTCGTAAACAGGGAGATTAAATTTTGCCCTGCGTAGGTTTGTCTTTGTCAATAGCCGGGATAGGGCTGCATAATTGACCACAAGATTCGAAAATGATACTTCAAGTGATGCTGCCTGCCGGGGATCATTAATCGTCACGCTCCCCCCTGTCATTGCCTCGTCATCCCATACCTTAAATATCCTGCCCATTGCCCGTTTAATAAATACTATACGTGGATCAATAGATTCATTCTGTATGTAAGCGCTCGTCTTTTCATCCCATTTATTGAAGTCAATACGTGATACTGTTGTCGGGATTGTTGTATCAATTATCACTTCATCACAGGTTGAAACAGGAAGTTGAACAACGTCCTTTTCTTCTGTTAATGTCTCATCATCAATTTGCATTATCCCCGAACCATTATCCAATATCACATCATCAGAATCTTTATATCTTAACCAGTTATTTTGAGCATAGTCCCCGAATTTGAATTCCGTTTCGTCATCCCTCTCCGACAGGTAAGCGCTCCAATCCCGGGCAATAGCCATATTATCATACAGCTCAGAATAATTCCAGAACCGTATCTTTCTATCCCTCGGGACAGCCTCGGGAATAAGCCCGAACAGATTACATATCATCTTGATAAACTCTGTTTGTGAGAGTTTAGGCAAATGAAGTGCCGGGACAACTGTTGAACCGTACCCTATGGATGCATCCCTTATCTCTGTTACCGCAAATGAATAATAGTAATAAGTATGTGCCGATGTCAATACCCTGATCAGATCGTCCGGGTCGCCTGTAAATTCATATTCAAATACCTTATAAACCAATCCTATACTAACTACTACCATGTCTCCCAGATAAGCTGCCCCTCTGTAAACAGCAAGTGTTGGAGGCCACCCAAATGCATAATTAACGGTAAGCGTTATCTTGTAAGTCCCCGTGAAGGGAAGATAAAAATATCCCTGCCGGAACGGCTCAGTCCCATTTATAAGCACCGCCCCAGGAAATCCTATCCTTGTATTAATTCCCACTGTCAATGCCCCTTGCCACCAGGCCGAATAGAGGTATTTATCCGAGTGAGCCTTTGTGATCTTGACGCTCGATACAGGCATATACATCCCATCGAAATAATAATTGGAAAGAAAATCACCTTCTGCCTCGTATCCTGCCTCGGTAAAGATGGCATTCCATATTGTCTCTACCCTGATAAACGGCCATATATATCCTCCATACATCTCAACCGTATTCCCTGCAAGCCTTATCGGTGCTATCCCTGCATCATCTGACGGCTCGCACAGTGGATAAACATAATCAGGCTCAGGGCTTCCCACGTGACTGGCTTCTATATCTGTAATATCCCATTCGTGATCTTCCAATGTCAGATCAGTTATTTTCAGGTTCCCAATATCCTTGAAAAAATTATGATTGCCCGAAAGAAGGGATACATAATAATACTGATCATCCACCATGTCAAGTATCATTTCCCCGTTAGTAATCATCTCTACGGATTCCTGAATCAGGCGGCATGATTGCTTCTCATAAGGAAAGGTAGTATTAGCCCCGACCTCGCCGGAAAGTTCAAACAGGGTCCGCATTGCCCGTGTCTTGCGTATCCTGAATTGTGCAGTGAAGTCCGATTGCCTGTCCTGCATCTCTGCAATATTATTCACCTGTTTGTTTATCGGGATCACTTCGTCATCGTCAAGATCGCATAAAATATCCCCTATATACAGAAGGATAGTCTTTTGCAGAACAGTTGAAGTGTAAGGAAGTTCCCTGCGTGTTATCTCAAAATCAAATATGTAACTATCTGTATCCGGGTTCTTAATAAGATGACTCCCCCGAGTAATCTCTACCTCGTACCATTTCCCTCCTTCGTATTGCTCAACTTTTTCGGCCATAAGCAGGCCGGTAAATCCCGGGATATTTTCAGACGTTATACCCGATAGTGTTACTTTATATGAATATTCAGCTTTGAGTTTTGTCGGTCTTTCGATCTTGGATATTACCGAGAACATTCGTGTAACCTGCATGTCCATTGATTCGGAGCGCATAGTAATCTCGTACCCGTTCTGAAAATTGAAATAGTGCCAACCGTTGAACCACCATCGAAGGTAGATTCCTGCGGTGCAATTCGAGATCAATATGTTTATCGCTCCTACTTTCATATCTTAAGCCATTGATAAAGTTTGTTCCAGACCATTGAAGCGAATATCCCTGCCGAAACAAAGAACAGTAATTCCACAATATCGAAAGGTTTGGTAAAGATGAAATACCATAGACATACTTGCCCTGTAAAGCACATGAAGCATCCACCCAAAGGACGGCAAAGCCATTCAGGCAGTCGGCATATCAGCTTGCGGTAAAAGTGGAATATCTTACCCTTCTCCCCAAGTGCTGAGAACATATAACAGATAAGCGATATTTTGAGTATCTCTATCATAACTCGTAATCTAAACAGGTTTTTGCTGTACTCCATATATGCCCCGGCTGTGCTATCATAAGCTGATTGTTTGCTAATCCTGTTCCAACCGCCGTCCCTGTGCCTCCAACTGCTAAGGCTTGTATATTGCTCCATTGATTCTGGAATCCCGGTAAACGTGTTAAGTCAACCGGACCCGCCTCATAATAAGTCGTCCCTACAATATGAAATATCCAACCTCCCGAAGGACCAATATCTCTTAAAGCATAAGACCCAACTCCTGCTGTGAAATGTCTTACTGGCCTCACATACCATAAATTAGCTTTAGGTTGTGATGAGTGTATTCCTCCTATGTGCATTACAACTACCCATGAGTTTGTTGCCGATACCTCACTTGACGACCAGTAATTAGCAGCCTGTATATTACCAACTGCGTGAACATATAGATTGCTATATATGAAATCAAGCAAATCTAACTCAGGTAAGTACCAATCATCAAAATCACCGGCAGGAGTATCTTTTATCAGCCTTACCGAAATATAGTTATTCATTAACTGTCCAATAGGATAGGCATTATCATTTGTATTTGTCATAATAATAGCATTGGCATATCCGCTTGGGAGTTCATCACTTGTCCAAAACCATCCTTCATATCCTATTAACTCATATACTTTTGTAATATTATTATAGCGCCCTCCCCCGACTGCTGCAAATCCGTATGTATCTACTGCCCCTGTATTTGGAAATAACCAACGGGCAAACCCCGCCTCCTTCAATTCCCCTCCGGCAACTCCGCTTCCCCCAACAAAAGCTATAAGCGTCTGCCATTCTGCAAGGGTAGGGACGTGCCATCCGGGAGGAACAAAGCCTGATGCCATTACCTGATTATAAGTATAAAGCCCTCCGAATAAATCCCTGAAATATTCATCATCAACATAAACCCTGGAACCAGGATAATCGGAATCGTAATTTTTACAAGCCCAGACCTGAGAGCCTATAATCCGTTCACACGCTCCGGGATCAGGGATAGGATCAACTACCGGGATAATAGGAACAGGGGTGTAGCCTGTTTCATAGGAAATTTCCTTGCTGCCTATTATCATTACAAATTCCATCTCGTAACCATTGACCATGTTCTCAAGGGTAATAACAGATGACGGCTCGACCCTGATGTTCTTCCATCCATCGGCAGTAAGTAAATATATCTCACGGGTAAGAAGGATTGTCCTGATCGCCTGTGCCTGAGGATATGTGAGCTGTCCCGATCCTATTGATATTTTCCTTGTACCTGTTGTCCGGTATGCCTCCCCGACCGTTTCCATATTCATCTCTCCGGGAAGGAAGAACCAATAATGCCAGCCGTTGTAATACCAGCGAAGGTAATATCCTTTGCACGGTTTGCGTATAGGGATGCGCTGAATGATGCTATCAAGATATCCTACTTTCATTCCGGTATCTCTATTTCTGCGGTCATGTGATGCGCTAATGCCGGGATGGTAGTCTCATCAATATTCAATGAATTTATGAATCCTTCAAGTTCATCTGCTGGAACATAGGAGACAATATCAGCCCCGAGCTGCGTATTTGCTGCGTTGTATATCCTTAGTGTGACTATCAGTTCAGAGGCCGGGGAAACGTCTGCAAACTCAGGCAGGATAAAAGACAAGTCAAAAGGCAGTCCAAGAAAGTAAACAGGCTCAGTAAACAAATTCAGGAATGGCGCATCGGCCAATGTGGTCGGAACATATTCATGCAGGTTTGTACCCTGCTCCTCACTTCTCACACATTCACCATAATACCATGTATTTGCAATCGGGGGTGATGTGATCGGTTCTTCATCATCTGCGCCTGTCCAATCTTCATCACTCCCATACCAACAGCCCCGGTATTCAAAAGAGAAGTTCCCTGATTTGGTAGGCTCCTTCATTATCTGATCCGTATAGTCTCCTGTTTTACCCAATGAGGTATGTATCCTGAGTATCCCGGAAACATCAAGGTCGGCATATCCAAATGTATCAGGCGAAGCTATCACGGTAAGCGTTTCCTCAACCCCGTTAATAGTCAGCCGTCCCTCAAAGTAATATCCTGCATACAGGGTGTTGTCGTTCATGTATCGCATATCCATTCCTACAACCCAATCTATATCCGTTGAGATCAGATCGGCGACTACGTTGGTAATTACTCCCACATACATTGAATCGGTATCGAAATCATAAACCGATATTGCATCCCCTATCTCTCCCGGGAAAGCCCCGACAATATCAATGGTAATATCCAGTTTCCCTGCGTTGTCTGCCGATAGGATCACTGTCCAGTCGTTGCGAAATAAACGGAAATTAACAGGGCTTTCCGTTGCAACCCAACGGGATATTATAGTAGGATCAAGCGGCTCATAATATGCCGGGGTGCTGATTAAAGTTATCATATTACATCCATTGTTATTTTACTGATTGTCTTTTCTATTTTTGAATCAATTTTAGCTATCGTTTTCTTGCGTTCGCTCTCGTAAATATCTACAAAGGTCTTGCTGCGAAATTGCTTATTACCATACTTGTTAATATAGAGAGTCATAAACCTTGCCTCATTCATTTTCCCCTTTGCTGTTGCCGACCGGAACATCCCGTTCTTCTCCATCCACTTGTAAATGATCTTTATCAGACCTGCGCTTTTTGTGCTGCGCCTCGGCCCCCGTCCTCTCTGTAACACTCCTATCCAATATGGTACAATTATTCCAGCACCATCCGAACGTTCCTCAATGACGAATAGTTTCATCACCGAGTCAGGTATCCTATTTCCATAGAACATATTCTTTTGACTGATATTATTTATCAGTTCCTCAAGGTCGGGCTTTATGTCTTTGGCTACAGACACGGCTCACGAATTTCATTCAAAAGATAGTACAAGTCAAGGGTCATAACCCAGCCGATCACATTGGCATCATATTTCGTTTCGAGAATCTTCTCAACAGGGACAGGCTTGAGACTCTTAAATTCAGCATCGGCTATTATCCTGACTATTATCTGTTTGCAGATATTGAGTAATGCTTGCAATTTTATCTCATTGTTATCAGCAGCATCTTCGAGTTTAACCTGTTGTGATACCTCAATATACAGGGGTGCATAATGTTCATGAATAGCATTTGCCCGGACTTCCAGAGTCATGCTGTTGAGCTGGGTAATCAATCCTATTATGTCGTTCTGATCGCTCTGGTCAGTATATAGATTTGCCAGCCTGTCTTGTTCATAGAGTACAAGAGTACATCCCGAAGCGGTTAATATTGTTTTAAGTTTTGCTGTTATCATTTCTTATATTTTGGTTTTGCTGTAGCTTCCTCTTTTATCAGTTCAAAGTACCGCTCCTGAAAAGCAGCCATTTCCTTTGCATTCATAAACCTTACCAAGCATTCATTGTAAGGAGTCAAAATAACTTCAGGTATTGATATCTTCATATTATCTCTCAAAAAATCCAGTGACATCATCTCCGAAAAGACATTTAACTTCTCTATCCCTGCCGCAAGTTCAATCTTGGAAGGCTCACGGTGCAGCAGTTTTATTTCCCTATCCGCAAGTTCACTTACAAGTTTAATTAAATGCATGGCAACAGGATATAATTCTTTGACTTTGCAAGGTAAGATTTTATTTCCAAATAGCAACGCTTTTTCCTCATCCCATTTTTTACCAGTCACAACGGGATAATAATAACCGTCCATCATACGGGTAATCAATCCTATATCATTGGGCTCTTCACGAACCAAAAATAGACGCTGACCATAACATATATTCCTGGCAAACTCTTCCATTGTGGGAGGGATTTCGTATCTCTTTCTGCCTATCTGTATCTTACCGGGCAGGGGCAATTCGATCAATCCGTCAGGCAGTCCTGAATACAGATCAAGATGAGTCATCATCTCTCTGAACGTCAATTGTTCGATATCTTTTATGCGTGCCATACCTGAGCGCCTTCCGATCTTAATGTATCCTGAAACTTATATCTACCGGCATCAATAAGATGATTGAAAGCATCAATTGGTATGCCCGCCTTCCGGTCGCTCCATATATAGTTGTTAAATTCTTTGGCAAGATTATGACTTTCTTCTGTGATTATATTTTCGTATCCCTGCATAATCTTCACTCCTTCAGCTACTGTCCATTTAGCTTTGTCTGTTGGCCTAATATTATAATATTTTCTTAATTGTGCTATCATCCTGGCATCAGCACTATCGGCTGTTATGGCATCATTGCGGTTACAATGAATGCCTATAAGTTTAGACAGATCATCAAAACTATTACCTGATTTGTATATCTTTTCATCCCAGTATATCTCTTTGCGCTTATGATCAACAGCAATCTTTACCATAGCATCAGGAGCGTTGAACCCAAAGTCAAGACCATACCCATGCGGAAGGTTAGTGTTAAACTTCCCGTACCGCCAGTTAGTGAATATAGCCCCTTCAAGTGTTCCCAGCTCACCCATCCCGTACACTGTCCACCAGTTCTCAAACCCCGGCTTGTCACGCTTCATCAGGATATTTTGAAGCTCATTGTCCGGCAAATAAGGATTGTCAAGAAAATTGCTCTTTATAAGCACATGCGGAAAGTTAGGGATCACTTTGTCATGCAGCCAGAAGGATTGATCAGGGTTAAAATCCAGGAAAACAATATTACTACGTGAAAACAAATGATCGAAAACCTTGTAGGATATTTTACGGTTACACTCGTTAATGAAGAGTATATCCCTTCTGGGGCCGTGTGCCATTGCCAGGTTACCCTCCACTCCGTAACAATTAATCTCTGATTTGCCAATCTTGTAAACAGGTTGA
>Ga0307377_10000870_pt1 | contig 40088 bp, 68 predicted proteins | sample TR3MG_FD_202535 | JGI IMG/M metagenome (GOLD analysis project Ga0307377, IMG submission 202535) | Soil microbial communities from Risofladan, Vaasa, Finland - TR-3 | ecosystem: Environmental > Terrestrial > Soil > Coastal area > Acid sulfate soil | place: Finland: Risofladan, Vaasa | collected...
AGACGCATCCCTGTCTCTAAAATAGAAATATCCACCAGCATCAAAATACATATGATTATTAACCGCCGACTGCAGATAAACATACGATCCGCTACTTGTTATTGCAATAAAACCCGTTCCTGTTTCGGAAATATAGGCTCCTGAATTGTTACTAAATCCTAAATTGCCAGATAAGGTCACTCCTGCAAAAGTCGGACTATCTCCCGTCCCCACTCCTAAAGTAGTTCTAATATCTCCCACTGAAGCGTCATCTAAAATAGTTTGGGCGGCGGCGGTGATGGTTGTTGAGGCGGGTAGAGATAAAGTCGCAAGGTCGGCATCTAAGCCGAGAGTAGCAATTACATTAGCGGCGGCGGCATCATCTATAATAGAAGCTCCAAAAGCACTAATCGTTGTATTGGCGGGGAGGGCAAAAGTAGTTATGTCAGCGTCCATTCCCAATGAAGCGATAGTCTGGTCGCCAGAGTTAGTACCAGTTAGACCTAAATCAGTTTTTAGAGTGGCAAGAGTATTTACTTCTGGAACACCCGCCTCTGCAGTTTTTCTGTAGATCAACGAAGCAGTCGCCATATTCGCCATTTTGGCGAGAGTAACAACCCCAGCGTCTATTGTCATTGTCGTTCCAGTGCCGCCGACTGTAATATCGCCATAGTCGCCGTCAGCAAGTCCAGCAGAAGGTGTTTCCCAAGTAGGAGCAGCACTTGCACCACCAGATGTTAAGACTTTACCAATAGTTCCAAATGCATATTCAATAACATCACCACTCGTATTTGAATAAAATAATCTCCAAGCAGTCTGGTCAACAAACGAAGTAAGGTTAGTATATCCACCACCTTGAGCCACCCAACTTCTTACTCCTAAAGCGGTAGAGGACAGAACATAACCATCAGAGGCGGGATTTCCCAATGCTGGTTCATAAGAAACCAAATCAGAAGTCATCGCAAAAGTGCCGTCTTTGTCGGGGAAGGTGAAGGTTCGTTCAGCAGTTAAACTGCCTAAATCCAATACTGCAATACCACTTTGCTCGGCATTTTGGATTTTAAGTTGGTCGGCGGTTTGAGACTCGATGGTAGTAGTCAACACTTCTTCATCATCATAAAAACTAAAATTAGAACCTCCGTGAAATTCAACATTGCCACCGTTCATAAGTAGAGCATGGGCCCCTAAATCCAAATCAGTCGTAGCTCCTGTGTAGGGGCAAAGACCCGAAATGTCAGTTTTTCCTATCTGATGTCTGGGCATAATATCTCCTTAAACCACAAGAAAAGACACACGCTGATTTACTGCCGAAGCTATTACATATATTTCATCGGCATCACGAGCCTCGACCATCAAGGATTCCCCGGCGTTTAATTCAAAACCATCAGTGGCATCATTAGTCCCAGCCGTTACATTAGAATTCCCAATATAAATTATTCCTGTGTTAGCATTAGAGGCTTTAACGATAATACCAATACTCGGAGCAACGCTGGTAGTAATTAACTGCTCGGCGGTTGTATCTACATCTCCGTTAGCGCCGTGATTAAATCTCAAGCCCATTTAATCCTCCTTTACATATATTCATCAGCCGCTCTTACCACTGCACGGATAAATGCTTGCTTGCCATTTACTTTCTCTTTCATCTCTTCATTACCGTGACTTTTACCATCCATTTCTATCGCTTCCCCACCCAAAACATTGAAAGATGCCCTAACTTCTTTTGATTGGTTGGGATTATACATATTGCCCTGATTGATTGAGACCATTTCGACTGATAGTTTAACCATATAAGATTTTCCAACTTCCCAATCTTTGATCGCCGGAACTAAGTGTTCTGAAATTTCCAAAGTTGAGGGGTTTTCCTTTTCGACTTTTGGGACGACACTTTGTGCTAAATCCATTTTTTCCTTTCTATTACAAAAAACCGCAGGTATTCGCCTGTGGTTCTTCCATCAGAGCACTAATTTTATTGCTTATATTATATCACAACTTGACAAAATTTGCTGATAGGTTATACTTTAAACAGAACATACACTCGCATAGGGAATAACCCATGAAAAAAACTAAAATTACTTTATTTATCCTTTATTCACTTGCCCTTTTAATAATCGGGGCTATAATAGGGGTGTTTTTATGAAGAAAGCAATTCTTATTACGATTATATCTTTTGCTCTACTGGGGTTGGTTGGTGGTGGATTTTATTGGAAAATAACTCATAAAGGACAAGTTTCTGGTGTTGAGGATAAAATTATTAATACTCCGGTAAATTCGCCAACTTCTATTATACCAAGTATCCCAAACCCTACTCCCGAACCTATTAATACTACGAAACCCGTGAAAGATACATCTACTCCTACTCCAGTGATAAAGCCTGATAATAGACCAGTTTGTGATGAATCTCGCAAGGTAGCCCTTACGAATCAATATAATTCAGATATAGCGAGAATATTGGCAGTAAAAAATAAGAAATGGGATGAGGCTCTAATTGTTTATAATAATGAAGTTAATTCGATTGATCAGACTTGTGGGGTGATTTGGGACCCTGAAGCCAGAGGTCAATGCAGAAAAACTATTATGGAAATGGCGGGGCGGACATTGGATGGTGCGAGAGAATTAGCAAATATGGATTATAATGCTGATAAATTATACTTAGACGCAATGCTTAGTTTAGATTTAAAAAGTATTAATTGTTAATTATGAAAAAAATTACTGAAAAGTATCCTAATTTGGAAGAAAATATAAATAAATTTTTTAAATTTGTTCTTTATATTTTTGGTATATTTATCACATACAGATTAGTAACTCTTATCTTCGATAGTAGAAGTGAACAAGCAATAGTATTTTTTGTTTTAATCGTCATCGCAGTTATATGGTTTGGTAGAAACACACAATAATTTTTTAAAATCCCATTTGTTTTAAAAGTTCTATTTTTGATTTTTCAGTAGTTTTTGTCTTTATTTTATTAATCTCTTTATCAAGTTTGTTACCTGTAAGTCGTAAGATAAAGTTAGTTTTTTTTAATAAATTTGATTTTAAATTTCTTCGATATATCGTCTGGTATATTTCTAATTCCTTATCAGTCATTGGACGACTTTCTTTTGCACCTCTGGGTTTAATAGTGGTTTTTGTTCCAGGGACTGATACACTTATTCCTTCTTTAACCATTTTATCTATTAAAGATTTAAATTCAGTTGGTGGTTTTGCTGGTAACTTTAATGTTCTCTCTATAATGTTTCGTTGATCAATACCCAAATTTTCAGTAACTTTTTGTCTATCACCATATGTCTGAACACCGACACCAATCTGTGCAAGCGCTCCAACCCACAATGCGTTCCTAAGACCCTCTTTAGTATTCCCAGAAGCATCATAAAAAGTTTCTATTGCATCACTTGCTGTTAGTGGAATAAACATATTTAGAACTCTGGCAAGTGCATCAGTATTCTTCTCACTCTTGATGTTTTTAAAATCGACACCAAGTTTAGTTCCTTCCCAATCTTGACCTTCTAAAAAGTCCAAAATTAAAGAAATATTTGGGGCGGCTTTCCCTTCTATGAAATCAGTCACGACATCTAATCTTGTTCTTGTTCCAAATTCACCCGTACTAAGTTTTTTAAATTCTCCGGTTCTGGTACTTTTTGTAGTCCCTGAGGCAATCTGAGCCATCATTCTTATATATTGTCCTTGTCCAAAAGTTAAATCTATTCTTGTGTTTCCTACTTTTAGTTTTCCAAAATCTGAACTTCTTGGGTCAATTTCAACATTTAATCCACTTGCTTTTAATGCTAAAATTGAACCAGTTGCAATACCTGCTACGGTTGCAAGATTTTTAGTGGCTTCGATTCTTGCCACCTTGGGTATCCCTTTTCTAAATGGATCGGTTACTAATTCAATTTTAGAAGCAAACCATCTCGGAGAGAATAAAGCAGTAGACAGTGCATTTCCCGCCATTTTTAGTGATCCTGGAAGATATCCTCTACCAGTACCAACTCCAATTTCTTGTGCCAGCGCTTTTAGTTCTTCGTCTCCTAATTTGAAACCTCTTTTTTCTAAAGCATTAATTGTATTTTTGAATCTGTTGAATCTTAAATCGCTTAAAAACCCCGTATAAGCTCGTTCTGACATATTTAGTCCGGGAACTTTTTTAATTAATTTAGACGCAAATACTTCTTCTCGTTGCGTCATTTTCGCACCGAGATTGGTCAACCCTAAGTCCTCTTTGTATTTGGATATAATTTCCCATTTCGGATCAGAATACATTTTCATCGCCAGTTTATCCATATTCTTTTCGCTTTTTATATATCCTGCCACTCTTTTAGTTGCACCAAACCACTCTTTACGCCCAAAATATGAACCACCCTGTCTTCCAATAGCCGAAACATCTAAACCAGTTTGAACAGCTCTTTGAATTGACGAGATATTAGCTAAAGTTCCACTCACGCCTTTCTCGCCTGGAGTTAAGTCACCAACATATTTATTTAATTCAAAAGTTGCTCTGCCAAAATTGCTGATCTCGTCTTTGCCTACATCTCGGCTCGCTCCCTCTATTTTTCTGCTTAATTCCATTATCTTATTAGTTTCTTCAGTTGTTGGTATTATTTTGTATTGTCTACCAACCTTATCTTGAGCCAAATCTTCTAAATATTTATCCATTTTATTAGGATCAAGATACTCATTGAGACGATTAGCTTTTAGTGCAATAAGTTCTGATTTATCTTTTTCTGGGATACCAACCATTTTTTTGATAGCATTCACAATCCCTTGTTTTTGGTTTTTAAGTAGTAATTTACCTTCAATTAAAACATTAACATCGTGTGCTGTTTCTTTACCGATGACATCAGTTAAGAGTTGCCTTCTTTCAGCAGAAGACATAGACATTAATTTATCTGGGTCTATTTTCCCAGTTTTAAATGCGTCTTTTAAGTTGTCTATTACTTTAGGAATCAGACAAGATACTGCCATTTTAACACCTTAGACTTTCCATTAAATTTGACCATTGTGTACTACCTTTTATTGTTTCTGATTTCGCCAGACTCTTTAATGTTTCTTTTTCTTTACTTACTATATTTTTTATTTTCTTCTCTCCACCTGCCGCTTTTAATCGTACATCTGATAACTCTTTTATTTTAGTTACAGGTGAATTGGGGTTAGCGGCTCTGCCTAAAGTTAATTCTTGAGCGTGGATACTGGTCTCAGAGGCAAGGGGTGATTTTGCCAAATCCTTTATAAGTTCATTATCACCATTTTTAATAGCATACTCTTCTAATGCAGTCGCAACAGACCTTGCTCTTAAATTACTCGGCACTGCTTCTTGACCTGCCATTATTCTTTTAGCTTTTTCTATATCTTTATTCACCAATTCAGTAGCTCTGGTCGCCTGTTCTTTAAATGTTACTTTTTCAAATTCCGCAGTGCCTTCAAATCCTTTAGTAAGTTTTTTTTCTACTGCTCTTGCTTCAACATCTTTACCTAACTTACTTATTCCTTTAGGGGTCGGTTCTGGTATGATAGGTTTTGGTGTTACTTTCGGCGCAACTACTTTAACCTCTCCCCCTACTCCCCCACCAGAGATTTTATCAATTTCATTTTGTAAAGTTTGTATTTTATTATTTCTAACATTCACCGCAATTCTTTGAGATTGCCCTATTGTTCTTTTTGGTTCTATTCCTCGAGGAGTGTTCCAGTGTTGCATATCAAAGATTTCTTTTTTCATTTTATCTATTTGTGCTTGTTTTTCGGCTATTCCCCCTACTCCCCCTGCTCCTTGGGTGGCTTTAGGAGCAACTACTTCTGGAAGTGGGGCTTTGGCGATAGGTTTAACCTCTGGTATTACTCCTCTTTTTACCTCAACCTCTACACCCTTTCTACCGATTTTGGGTGCTTGCCCTTTTATGCCTGTTGTTACTTTAATATCTACCAATTTATCGAGTGCTAATTTATCTGCTGGTGTGGTTTTGCCCTCTTTACTAAGAAGTTTCAAAATACTACCAGCTTCATTATCTGTCAAATTCTTGACTGGTTTGGTTAATATACTTTTTATTCCTGCTCTTCCCACTGCTCCGACTGCATAGACATCCAATACGCCCCCAACGGCCATTGCGGGAGGCCCCAAAGCGTGCCAGAGAGGTCTTTTTCCTTCTATCACATCATTAGCGACATTTTCAAAATTAGAAAGATGGCTTTTAGTTTTACCTAATGCGGGAATACCCAAAATATCGTATTCTCTTTGAGTAGTTTTACCACCTCGTTTTACAACTCCCGGTATTTCATATAAAGACAAAGCAGATTGTGCCGCTGGCTCTACAATTTCTCTCGTTACTTTTGTCGCCGCCTCTTTTGGATGTTGACGAGCATATTCCGCTTGTTTCGCCATATATTTTGATGAACCAACATAAGAAAAAGGGCCAGTCGCAATTTCTCTAACTACATCTCTTGCCCTGACATTTTCGGTAGGTGCAAAATACTTTTTTACCGGCTGAATCATCCTCTGTAAAAAGGAGAGTTTCGGTTGAGGAGTGGGTTGAACTGGTTGAGGTTCTTCAGGAGGTTTATATTCCTTCAACCAATCAGGTTTCATTCTTTTATATCTTGAACCAGAACTCACATTAGATTGTGCATTACCATATAATCTACCCATTATTATCCAATCTATTAAAACTGATATTGTTCTTCAAGTGGTCTTCTGTAATCATAAACTTGTTTTTCAATTTCAAGAGATGCTATTTCTGGATATGCCTGTTGTAGTTGTTTGATAAGAGCTTCTGTTGACCATTGAGGTAGTCCTGCGGCAACAATATCTGAAATGCCTTGTTGAATATCGTCTTTAAGATCGGAGGCAATACTTGTTTTGCTTTGAGTCCCACCACCACCTCCTCCTCCACCACCACCCTTAGCCGCCGCTAATGCCATTTCCTCTGTTCTCTCTCTCTGTCGGGTTTCTTCCTGCTCTCTTTGTAAAGCTCTCTCATAAGCAGATTGAGTAAATCCTAAATTAGTCTCGGCTCTTTGAGTTCCTGCTCCATACATTGCTGTTGCGCTTTGAGTTGCTACTCCTAACGCTTCCGCGCGCATAGCGAGTTCACTTCTAATATCAGCGATAGGTTTGTATTCCAGTGCAGTAGCGGAAGTAGCAAGTCGCTCTCTGGCAAATGGGTCCCAAACATCCTTGTATTTTTCTCTGCCACGAGCACCGGCAGAGACATAATCGGTCAAAAGTTGGGCTTCTTCGCCTCTTAATTTAGTGGTTTCAGCTCCACCGGCCTTTTGCCATTCTTGAGATACAACAGAAGGAAGTTGCCCCGCACTTTCGAGCCGAGAAAGATAATTTTTTTGCTGTTGTTCTAATCGTTGCTCTAACTCTTGAGTGTTTGCCATTTTAGTCTCCTATTTTAATCCTGCTTGTAAGGCATTAAGTTGAGCTAACCACGCTTGATATTGGTCAGCATACGGCTGACGGATAGTTTTCTCATAAATATCCTGTGCTTCTGCTTGACGACCCTGAGTTCCTCCGGCTACCGCTTCAGTATAAGCCCTGCCAAAAGCGGTGCTTTGTCTTTCTTGTAATTCACCTAATCTCTGTTCACCAACTTGTCTTAATCCAGATTGTGGACCTCCAGTGGTCGTCGGTTGAGTTCCGGTTGTATAAGCCAAACCAGTTGCGGGATCTATTTTCTGTTCTGTGCCACCTGCTGCCCCCCAAAGTCCCCGACGAGAAAATCCTTCTCTGGCATTTGTAAGAGCTGTTTTAAAATCTTGACCTGATTGAGTTGCCTGTTCTTGATAAAAAGGGCGAAATTCTTGACCAACTGAAAGTTTAGCCGCCGCTTCTTCTTCGGGAGTATATTTGAAAGTCGCTGGTGTTGCTGGTTTCATACCATACCATTCACTTAATAACTTTCGATAAGGTCCGAAAGTATATTCTTCGGAGGGCATAATGGTATTCTGTAGAAAATCTTCCTGCGACATACCTTGCCAAGGACCACTTTCTCCACCGAGAGCCTGAATGTCTCCAGCACCTAACTCTCGTTTGAGGTGTGTTCTGTATAGATTTTCTAGTTCTTGACGTGTCATTATTTTTCCTTTCAAAAAAACCCAAGACTTTGGCCTTGAGTTCTTCTCTTCGGCTATATTATACCATAAATTTTGATTATCTTAACAATCTGAATGAATCGGAACGGTCAAAGGTTCTCCATCTTTATTTATACTTTTGACTATCAATTTTAATTCATCGCCAATTTTCCATTTTTTATGACATTTATAACAAGTTTTTTCTTCAAATCCTAAATCACCTGGTGTAATAGTTGTGCCCCTAATTAAATTCCATCTATTAGTTTCCGTGCCTAATCTACCTGTATTATCAGTTACTGGTATAAGATCAATACCACTAACACCACCAAAATATAAATCACTCCCAGAAAAGGTAACTCTTGTAGTGCCACCAATAAAAGCTCCTGTGCTATTCCCGACAGTATCATAAAAATATAATCCACCAGCATCTACCGCAAGACGCAATCCACCTGTTCCAAAGTGTTGAAAACCAGCATCATTATCTATTACTACTCTTGCACCGGAAGTGGCTGTCTGGAAAGTTCCACCAGTTACAGTAGCTCCAGTAATTGTGCCACCTACGACAGTTATTCCATAAGTATCAGCAGTTAATTTACCTAAAATTACCACATCTTGCGTACCATCATTCACCACCATTTTTTTGATTAAAAGATCTCCCTTAATTTTAGATGAATTAATTACGGAATCTTCTGTCATTAAATTGAATTCTTCACCTGTCTGATAATTCGGATCTGAACTTTGTATGCTTCTATTTAGAAATGGATCATATCCCAAATCCTCATATGTATCGTCTAAAAGTGTTTTCATTCGACATCTCCTAATCTCCCTGGCAAAATCTCGCCTTGACACAAGTGTCCAAGTATTTTTTGCTGGTCAGCTGTGGTCGTTGTTGAATATTGTATTCTGATATTATGCCCCGAAGTCCCCGGAGGAAAAGGAAGCTCCGAAACGACATTGTAGGCCGTTCCTAAAGGTTTGAAATCCTCAAAATCTATTGAATACAAAACATCAATTCCTGATTTGGCAGTTCTGTCTAAAAAGACATAAAAGTATTGATAATCTTTTTGTAAGTGCGGATATCCCGACATCTGCGGCGCACCGACCCATTTGAAAGGTATCGCGGCAGTGTTATCAGTAAGCCCCGTTTTGAATTTATAAACCTGTCCTGCATCATCTCCGAAGTAAGCCGAACGGACATTAGCTGAGGTTGTAAGTATCGCCGCCATTTTAATTACATCGGGCATTGGTTTGTAAGACCAAACATTATTGTCAAAATCATAAATTAAAAGACAATTAGTAACTCCGTTAGAAGTTCCGATGTAAAGATAATAAAAATTATCCTCCGCCCAACCTACTGGTGCGGTAATATCCGACATTCCATCAATAAACACTTTAACTGGTTTAGAAATTCTGAAAGGTTTGCCTCCGTTAGAAGCCATCACACCTTTATGAGAAAGCCAGAAAGTCCAATCGTCTATCGTAGCAATAGATTTAGGCGCGCGGCAACCGGCAGAAGTGCTTAAAGTTCTTGATTCATAAGTGTCCCATTTCCAAGTTGAGTAATTTTTGAATATTAATAAAGTATTATTATTAACAATTCCACCTGTTATCTCGTCATTTAATCCCCCACCAGACTCACTTATTGCAATATCTTGAAAGTTAGTCGCCGTCCAAGTTTCAATCGTGCCATCATCAGCCCACCTAATTCTCGAAGGGTATCCACTTAAATTCAAAAAATAAATTTTATTGTCAAAAGTGATACAATATTTAGCCACAGGTGGAGACCCACTTAAAGCAGTCCAAGTAATACCATCGGTTGATTTTTGAGCCGCATTTGTCCCATTAACCATAATTGCCGTGTCAAGATGAGTGGCGAAACTTGCTTCTTTGCCTGTTGTCAGTCCAGTCCCTGAAGAAGTCCAAGTCCCCGACTCATCCCGATAAATTACAGTCCCATTAACGGCTAACCAAACAGTTGTTCCGCCCGATATGCTGTCAAATCCATATAACCCTAAAATAGCAGAGGTAGATATTTTATCTCCATAAGTTGTAAATCCAGGAAATCTGGCTAATTCGCCTATAATATTAAAATCACAATTTAAAGCTTCCCGACATTCGCCGGGCTTATTTAGATATTGAGAGACGCCAAGATTCAATCCCTCAGTCAAAGAAAAATTTTTAAATAAAATTTGCATTAGTAATACTCCTGCACATCTTCTATTGACCTGACAGCGTCAAGATCACGATCTTTAAGTGTTTTAACCATTATCCTTTTGCCATTTTCATACATAGTAAGGCGTTTTATTGACTCATTTTTATCATCAGTTCCTTTCGCAACCGCATAGTCCACAATATAACTCTTAAAATCCTTTAATAAGTAAGGTAATTCATCGCCTTCATATTTCAAAGAGGGTATTCTTCGTTCATACCAGACCTTCGCTCCCGTGGTTACAGCGGCGTCTGGAATAGGTTTAACCCCTAAAACATTGTCTCTTAGATAGTATCTCGGATCACTCTCAGAGTAATCAGCGTCGGGAAGATCATCGCCAATTCTCATTGGAGTTGCCTTGTCATAATCCGATCCATCGTAAGAAATCCAAATTGTTGTCAGTTTTCTGAAATCATCAAATAGAGGATATTCGCCTCTGTTGGCATTAAAATTTATTGTATCGTAGGTATTTAAGTAATCCTCTTGAACATCAGATACAATCGCATTGACAAATTCTCTAATAGCATCGTTTATATCCCTGTCAACCTCTGGTCGGGTTCGTCTTTTAGCTTCGGGGTCTTTCAGGTCAGATAAAACCTGATCTTCTAAACTCCTCAAAGCAAATTCACTAAATCCTTCTTCTTCGCCGGCAGAGATGATAGAAGATTTAGTCGAAACAGCAGTAGAGGTCTCATTGTAGTATTCTGTGCGGTAATAATCCTCTGCGAGAGCGTCTGTGTCATCCCAGAGGGTTTCTTCTTGGGTGATAGCAATATCGGAAGTTTTTTGAGAAGTAAATAAGACCAAAGCATACGAATTTAAACTTGTATCTTCATCGGTATAATTTTCAGTTAAAGTAATTTGAGTCGCCGAGTCAACACTTAAAATATCATACCATTTTCCATTTAACAGGAGTGCGTAGGCGGTAGTAAGAGCAGTCCAGGTCGTTCCTGTGCCTGTTAAAGTCGCTGAGTCCTTGTTAATTGCGACTGTGCCTGTATAATATCTTGCCGACCAGTCCCCTAAATAGAACTTGACTTGATTATACTTAATAAAAGTAACCCAAGTATTTTCAGAAGCGGCGGCACTCATAGCATCGCCAGCGATATTTATAGTTACAGTAGTTGCAACCGTAGATATTTTATGAAGTTCTGCTCCTTCTTGCCCCTGTTTTCCAATAACAATATAATCATTAGCGACAAATCCCTCATTGCTCGCGACAGTTAAAGCAGTCCCTGCGGCGGCAACACTTGCTGTTAAATATGTTTTAGGTTCTGAAATCGTCGGATTTGGGGCTTTAATTGTCATATTATCCTTTCTTTAAGCTGCTTCGTAATTAAATATTAATTTGATAAATAATTTTTCCGTATATGTTCTTCGCGTTTCCGGCAGTAAAAGCTGCACTAGTAAGTGTCTTAGTAGCAGTCGCTACATTTGAACCCGCTGTTATATCAACTCTGCCAGGATAAGATTGAGCAGCACCATTATCTGCTACGGCAGTCATGCCAGCTTGACCCACACTTGATTCCGATGCTGTTGGAAGCGTGAAAGTCGTTGTCGCATTATCACTTGTGCCAGCTATTGAAATATGGACAATGGCTGTATTGCCATTTATGGTGAAAGAACATCCTTGAGTCGGTGTTCCTGACCAACCACTTAAAGTTGACGTATAAGCAAACCACTGTGGAAATCCGACTGGACTGGTGACTTTGGAGTAGTAGTTTAGAGTTATGGCGGCATCAACAAGAGTATAACTTGTACCTCCAGTAATAGTTAAAAGTTCATCTGCTACGCCTGTAATATAGAAATACTTAACCGTTGTTTGCGTCAGTTTAATTTTATCTCCAACCGAATACTTTGAAGCCGCACCAGAGGGAACGGTGATAGTTGTGGCCGAAGCATAAGTCCAGGTTTCATTAGCTAAAATCCAACCATCTAAAGTTCCTTTCAGTGTTGGCGCTGTAATTATTGGTGAAGTTAAAGTCTTATTAGTCAAAGTCTCTGTTCCTGTTTTTGAAACTGCTTTGTCAGTTCCAGTAACACCAGATAATTTATAATCGTGGGTGGTTGTAACCGCAGAACTATCAGCTCCAACTTTAGTAGCAATAGCATTTATCTCAACAGCTTGAGCATTAGGAATACCTGATGCTATCTCATCATCTTCATCGTAGTCATTTTTAAGATTGGATACGGTGGTTGGAAATTCTGCCATTTAATCCTTTCTTAGACTTATTTTTGCTCTATCATCTGTTATTGAAACTTTTGACCTTTTATATGAAGTTTGTATGTTCGCTTTCTCTCCATAAACTGGACTGCCATTGTAATCATCGTAGTAAAGACCCGAGTCATATAATAATCCACTATCATATAATTGTTTTGCTCCAGTGCTGTTCGCTCCTGCTTTTTCACTTGAAATAGAAGTTTTTTTGTTATTAAAAGATATTTTAGCTTTATCTACTTTAATAGAAGGCATTTAATACCCCTGATTATTTAATAAAATATTTCTTTTCAAATTCTTTCCTACCAACTACCGCTTCATCAAAAGTTTTATAATATTTAGTCCAAACCCTTTTCCCTCTAAAATGTCCTTGCACGAACCATAGTTTAGCGGGTTTAAACCAAGATACTCCTCTATACCCCGATGTGTTGTTGCTCTGAACCCTTATTCTGTTTTGTTGATTTTCTACTTGGGTGCAAATTCGTAAATTGTTTTTACGATTGTTCAGGGGATTGCGGTCTATGTGGTCTACTACAGATTTATTATCTTTATCCAGTCCTAAAATAAAACGGTGTAATAGTATTTTTTTTGTTCTCTTCAATTTTCCATCTCTATAACTTTTGAAATTGGCAACATATCTACCCTCAAACCACCAATGTAATTTGGATATTTTATCCCAATCTTCTTTGTCTATATAAGATTTAATTCCTTTTTGTAATTTAAGTATCATACTTACTATGATACTCTTGTGGAAACATATTGTCAAACTACATTTTAACTATCAAACCTGACCGAAGCTCCACCAGTTATAGGAACTGCTTTAACTGACGATCCTGGAGTTAGTGGTTTGTAAAGACAGACATAGTAAATATTCCCAGCTGTTAAATCGGTTGTTTTGGTGGTTTCGATAATATCTTGACCATTAACTAATACATAGGGTCCAAGAACGGTAGATAATAGGTCTAATCCATACGACGGAGTAGAATCGCTCCATAAATAGTTAGTAACAATAGTTGTTGCGGTAGTTTGAGCAATTAAACCTGCTGTGTTACCTACAATCCCCACTTCAAGTGTCCCAGAAGCCCCTACGGGTGTTAAAGTGGACACTCCGAAGATTCTGACTATAACATCACCATTTACCTGAAAAAGAGTCCATAATCCGCTGGCAGTATCCTTGTCGCCTCTTGTTGCCGTAGTTGCACCAGTGAAAGCGGCCGGAACGGAAACTGCTACTTCGTAACCATCTAATGAGGGAATTTGTTTAATCAAAATGACCTACATTCTATTTTTTAATGTTAATTTATGGCACTCCCGACAGAGAGTTACGCCATTATCCAGCAAATATCTTAATTCTGGATATTTTGTCCATCCTTTAATATGATGGGCTTCTAAATAAACTTTATTTCCTTCGCTGCTTTTTATTCCGCAAGTTTGGCAAATCCAGTTATCTCGTTGAAAAACACTACTTCGCCATTCTTTATATTCTGTACCTATCGTATGATAATATCTTTTTAATGTTCTATCTGAAGTTCCGTTCCCGCCGTGAGATATACTCATCTTTTTTTTGGTCTCTTCTGAAAAAGGTTGTCTATTTTTTTGACTAATACTCATTTTCTTTTTGGTTTTTTCTGTGTGTTTCCAGTGATGACCTAAAGCGTATTTATTACCTTTATTTTTTTTAACTATATTTTCTTTATGTTCTTTAGATAGTTTTTTACCAGTCAATGCTTTTGATATATTTTCTAATCTTTTTTTCTCTATATCTGCGGGTAAAGAATGAAGATAACCAATATTTTTAGGCATTTTACCTTTAAGTCTTTCGCTTGTAAATAATCCTTTATTACCATTTGGGTATGTTCCTCTTGGCATTTTAACCTCAGTACCAGGCCGATCTCGTGGCAATTTTACTTACTTCGTCTGAAATTCTGTGTATTTTCTCATCCGATTCTTTATCAAGGTTTTCGTTCCATTCGTCCATTTCTTTTATTAGATTAGGATTCTGCCAAAGGTCGGCCTTGTATAATTGAACAATATGCTCATACGATGGATAGCAGAACTCCCCCCGATTGTCCTCGATAACAAGGATTTCACGAGGGAGGTTCTGTCTATCCTTCCTATAAACTATAAATCGCTGTTTCAACTTGTCTAACTTCAAGAATAAAGTTTTGTCAAGCCGAAACATTTGATTTAAGAATATAGAATTTACCATTTATCTGGTCTCATAGTCTGCTTTAGAAATCATCTTGCCATTTTTGCGATACTGAACTGATCCCTTTTTGGTAACTGTCTCTGTAAAATTATCCTCTACAATCGCCTCTGCGGGACTTTCTGCTACTTCGACGGGTTCTGATACCTCTTTTTCTCCAACCAGTTCTAAACCTTTTGCTTCATTGGCGATACCTCTTGCCACGCCTTCGGTAAAAGCCTTTTTCTGCCCTGGTTTGAAGTAAATCTGTTGTCCGTCCCACATAACCTGAACTTCATCCTCTGTTGTGTTTTGGACTTCTAATTGTTCCATTTTATCCTTTCTTATTCTTCTTCAGGAATATCTAATTTTTGAAGAATCTTTTTTATTTTCTTTTTTATCCAATCTAACTCATTCATTATATCTGTAGTATCTATTGTGCTACGCAAAGCCTTGCCTAAACCATTACAGGTTGGACAATCCATTTCAGTAGGAATTTCTTCATGTGTCATGATTTTTCCTGAACCATCACAAGTTAAACACTTAACATACATGTTTATATCGCTCATACAATCACCTCAATATAATACTAAAATTAAGTTTCTAATTGAGCCGTTATACCACCAGTACCTTCAGTTACACCATCCATATTATCCGCATACCCAACTCCAGTTGTTGCACTGCCATCAGAAAAATGATCTGTTGCCACAGCACACCTGTTCCCAATGATTGAACAACCTGCAGCAACACTAATAGCAACTTCAACCGTCCCTAAATCTTCTGTTATAACGTTATATGCGACCAAACTATGTGCAGATTTGTTTCTTATCCCATAAGCATAAGTATTATCCGCAGCCTGAATAAGATTATGTGCAACAGTCGTCTTTGCAGCAGCGGCTTCTACATCAATTACACCAGCAGTAAAACTACCGCCCGTAACTTGTGATTGAAACCAGTTATAACTAATTTCACTATAAGCTGCTCCGTCTCCGTTGCAGTCCAACATTGGCAGAGAAGTCGTTGAACTTCTACTCACAAAAGTATTATGGTGTATATTCAACCCCCAAGCGGAAACTGTACTTGTCGTTGGCACTGTAATATGAGCATAGGTGGATATATTTTTTAGATAAAGTCCAGCTACCTCTATACCGCCAGCGGTTATTTCCATAATAGCCAGTGCAGAACCAATCTGTTGAATACGAATATTATTTTTTGAACCATAATCCGTAGCATTATTTGATGCACCAATTAAGTGCATACCAACCTTACTTAGTGAGAGTAATTCATCGATGTAATAAGTGCTGGTTGATGGCATTACTACCACATAATCGTTTCTACCACTTGAACAAGCCGCTACTGCATTTTTAAGACCATTTACAGTAACTGCACTTGATGTGGAAACATGGTCAAATAGGTGATCACTCGGAACTCTTTTATCTAACCATTGATGAGCAGCCGATCCTCGTTCTGCCACATAAAAGACCTCACCCATCCCAAGATTTACTATTTTACTTGGGTCGATCGCAGCATCTATCGCAATGTTTCTATTCTTAATCATTTTTGTCTCCTAAATAGTTTACCCTTGAGGTGTCTGGAGAGAGATAGGTAAGGAGGGGAAAACCTATCTCCGTTTAGACACCCCAAGATACTTTAATTTTTATTTGGGCGGTTTGTTTATGGATGATCCCGCCAAACATCCCCATTAACCCTTTATGGAGGAATTATTGGACTAATCTTTTTATCCAGTATTCTCTATCAAAATTTGTCTTTTGATGACAACTTCTACATAAACTTATTAGGTTATCAGGATTGCAGTTGGTTTTGTCATAATCTATGTGATGACAATCCAATTTTTTAAATCTGTCCTGCAATTCGTCCTGATGTATTCCACATAATTGACATATATACCCATCCCTGATTCTGATCGACTCCCTCAACACATCCGTCCAGTCTTCAGGATAGGGGTCATATGAAATCCCGCCTCGCCAAAAATGACATTTGTCTCCTCGTTCCATATCACCAATTTTCTTTTTAGTTTCGGCAGAATGTTTCCAATTTTCTGGATTACCTGGTCGAGCCTTACCCAATCTGGCTTTACTCAATTTTTCTATTGTTGGTTTATCTCTTTTCTTTCCCAACCAATACTTACCATTATTCTGACTAATCTTTCTCTTATGTTCTTCTGAAAGTTTTTTGCCAAACATTGGGTTTTTGCTACCCTTATGGGATTCGCTCAATTTTCGCTTATGTTTTTCTGTCATTTTTTAAGGTTCTCTATTCTTTACTGCACATATGAAAGACACGCATTTTTTACACAGTTATTTGCCCCAAGATTGGCGTAGTAGTAAAGAAATGCCTCGTAAGCGTCGTAGTTTGCAACTCGTGAAAGAACCGAGCCATCTTCATCAGCCCACGAAATTGGGGAAGCCTCGTAAAGTTCCAAGGTGCTCTTGTCAACGAAATACATCGTGTAAGGCGTGCAATCTTTGTCGGGGGTAAGTGGTGTCCCGTTGAAGTCAATAGATTTGAAACCACCTTTTAATTCGGTGGTATTAACAAACCTTTTGTCGGACTGAAGGATTGAGACATAGGAATCTCGAAGTCCAAAAGTCGTAAGCACGAAGGAAGTTTCTCCATCGTTTTTCTCGCTCAAAGTTGATGCTTCTTGCATATAAGCTTCTGTCAAAGTCGCAGGAGCGGCGGCTGAGCCGTAGTCAACGACTGAAGATTTCCAGTAAGCGTTGCCTGAAGTTGAACGGGTGATAGCTTGTAGAGCGTCAAGATGACCTGAGTCATCAATGATTCCACGAAGACCCATCATTTCTGATGCGGCGGCATCGTGTCGCAAAAAGTAACCATTGTCATCGCAACCACTGATTGTTGAACCAGTGATAGCAGTTGCTGAGTTGACTGTCGTAACAGTCGCAGCAGTAACATCAATAGTCGTGTAGGTGGTAGCATCACCACAGTCAATTTCCATACCAGCTACAAAGTATTTGGTAGGAGCGACTTCTGAACCGATTGAGGAAGGAGTCGTGAATCCAATACCCAATACTGAATCAAGTGTCCAAGTGGTCGTTTGTGAGCCACCATTGTCAAGAGCCAATACGCCTGTTCCATTTCCACACGCTAATTGTCGGTTAATGTCATTTCTTAAAGCCTTCGTAACTGCTTCTGTTTCAACTTCTAAAGCTTTCATAGCCGCACCACGATTGTCGCGGGAAGCTCGCATAACATTACCAGTGATTTCAATACGGCCATAATTCTGTTTTATATACACATCGGTTGTTTCCAATCGAGTGTAAGATTTGTTTGGTAATGGTTTTCCTTCTGGTTTAGCACCAACTGAAGGATGTAAAGCTTTTTGAAGGGTAATTCTTGCAAATTGTCCAGAAGTATCAATCTTTTTTGCATCTCCTCGTTCAAGGTTCTGCAATAAGACTGATTTCTGCGGGAATTGCGCCCGAATCGCTGGTTGGTAGTGGATGCGTAAAGCATCATCAAAGTAAGTACCAGCTGCACCTACTTGCTGTCCTGTTAAATCAGTTGCCATTTTAAGCCTTTCTAAATTATTCTAATTCTGCTTCAGCGGCTTCTCTGGCTTCCTTAAAAGTTGTTGGCGTTTTGGCATCGGGTTGTTTTGCACCAGTCCCACCCTTTTTCTCAAAGAAAGTGGTTGGTCTTTTCTTCTCGTTGGCTTGTTTGATTGTCCACTCTTCTAATTCTTTTTCATTCATTTCTTTATAAGCTGTGCGAGGATTGAAAATTTGATTCTTCTGACCATATTCCAAAACTGCCTTTGCGATAAACTTTGGTCTGCCGTCAGAGCCGTCGAATTCCGCCGTAAGGTTTTCCATAACCTTTTGGAATTCTAAATCTTCTCTTAATTGTTTGTCTTGTCCCTGTTGTAATTCTTTAAACCTTTTCTGCACATGAGGATCAGCAAAGAAATCATCAATCTGCTTAATCCGTGCCTCCTCATCTGGCTCAAGTTTTTTTTCAGGTGCTTTTGGCTTTTTTAATTCTGCCAATTCCTGCCGTGTCTGGGTAAAGCTCTTGGGAAGTTCTTTAAAGTCAATGTCCGGATACTGCTCTTTTAATTCTTTAAAATTCTTCCCACTCTCGACCAATTCTTTCGCCTCATCGGGTGTCATCTCAACATCCCCGATAGTTACTTTTTGATCGTCCCCTGCATCCGCAGGGTCTTTGACTCCACCTTTGTCGTCTGGTGTTTCGTCTGCCATGTTGTTCCTTTCTGACTTCCTCTAAGGTTCGTCTTGCGACTATCTCAAAGGGTTGGTCAATTATTTAAATTACAAAAAAACCACAGGTTATTTGCCTATGGTTCTTCCATTCAGCTATATTTTGTCAACTATATTATACCACAAATTTTAAATTTATGCTTTTTTAGCGGCACGCTCAAACGCACCCTTTGTAGTTTTGCCTTTTGACTTAGCAGTTTTTACCTCACCACCAACACTTTTGCCATTCAATATGCAGATATGCATATACTTTCCGCCACTAAGAGTTTTTGTTCTAATTTTACCACCATTTGCTCGACAATCATCAAACGCCTTCGGCATTTTCAACTCCTTCTAAATTTAATCCTTGTTGAAAATAATTCTTCCAATTATCTCTATTCCAATTAACTTTAGAATTACAACTCCGACATAAGGATATAAGATTGCTTAATATATTATTTTTCTTATCATAATCTATATGATGAACTGTTAAATTATACCCAAGTTGTTTTTCTGAATATTTACACTCTTGACAAGTATAATTGTCTCTTGCTCTAACTTTTTGTTTAAGTTGCTTACTAAAATCTTTACTATATGGTTCAAAGGATAATCCACCTTTCCAATTTGGTTGTAGTTCTGAGGGTATCCCTTGCCAATAATGAACACTACTTTTTCTCATCTTTGCCTTTGTTTCCTCTGAATGTCTAATACCTTTATGAGACTCTCTATTTTTTATTATTCTTTCTTCAGGATGTTTGATTCCCAATAATGATAATCTAATTTTTGCCCTGCTTTCTTCGGAATGTTTTTTGCCTAAAAAGTGTTTATTTCCCTCCATCGCTTTCCTTATTTTATTTATATGTTCCTCGGACAACACTTTTTTCATTATTCACTCTTTCCTGTCTCTGGCATACCCTGTTGACTTTCTTCCCCACGAATATGCTCATATATTGCCTTTAATAAGTGTTCATTTTCTTGTGCCTCATCGCTCTGGCTAAATGCAATATGAATTGCTGTATGTTCTTTTGGAGCTCCCTCAGTCGGTGGAATAATTTTACCAGTGAGCATTGCTTTATTCTCATCCTCGGCTAACTTGGTCCAAGAATCAGGTCCTTGCTCTTGAGGTGCTGGCTGACCCGTTGGAGGTTGTTCTGCCGGCATCTGACCTTGTGCGGGCATACCCCCTGGTGGCATCTGACCCGGCATACCATTTTTCGTAATATTTTGCATCATTGCATCATTGAATTGCGATTGAGTAGATTCTTTAATCGCTTCCTCTATATCGCCAAACTCGATTGCTTTAAGATAGGTTGCCGGAGCGATTACTTTTTGCTCTAACATTTTATCAAGTCTTGCAATTCTACCTTCTCTTGTGTAGGCCAATCCCGATCCGATTATCACTTTAACTTGATTTTGATTACCGATAACATAGGTATCTTTAGGAAGTTGCTCTTTGGGTTTAACTCCGACCTGGCCTTTTATCTTAAAGTGAGAAGGTTTGCCATCTTGACCAGCAGTTTTGATTTGCCTCGGGGCTATCACTTTGTTTGCTATAAGTTCCAAAATACCCTCTCCAAGTTGAGCCAAAGATGTTTCTAAATTGTCTTTTATATCCTGAAGATTATTGGCTGTTTGGGCTTTTAGAGATTCAAGAGCCACCCCTGCTGTAACACCTGCCGGGGCCTTACCTACAAAAGCGTCAACCACGCCTGAAATATATTTAATGTAATCTACCAAACGAGATACTTGTGCGTGAATATCGGGAGAAAGTCCTGGATGAGTCATTTCTTTAACATCAGCGCCAGGGTTCTTCTCAATAATCTCGCCTGTTTCATTAGTAATCTTGGACACTCCTGAATTCTTATCAGCAATAAGTCTGCCACGATTGACTAGGTTGTTATACTCTAATATTTGTGATTCCAACCTGTTAAGAGCCTTGTTAATTGGCACTAAGTTCTTAATATATCCCTCACCACCAATCTCATTCGGGTTATCATCAGACACAATCGGGATAAGATTATATTTCTCAAACTCGGTTTTTTCATTTCTCAATAGGTGTCCCTCAAACCAAGAGGCGACCCAAACCTCGGTTTTATCTCCAACTTTCTTTTTGTATAAAGTTTCGTGTAAGATTTTAGTTTTGAGTTCTTTGTTGCTGGAGAAGTTATCAGCATATTGATTTCTAATCAAAATCTGTTTAAACTCCGAAGCCGCGCGAACTGTGTCGCCGGAGATATTGTCTTTGTCTTCCTCTTTGTCGAACTTGTAGTTTGGATTGTTAATAATATCTTGAATTGGTTTAGAGATGGCAATATCAACAAAACGACAGTTCTGAATATCTCCTGTCTCCATTCCTGCTGGGTCCATATAAACATCGAAGGGGTCTCTGACCCAGACATCCACTTCACCTTTTTGATTGTCAAACCCAGTTCCTTCGTCATCCCAAGCATACTGGAAAAACCCTAAACCTTTTTGAATAACATGATTGGCCGCCTGTTTAATCTTTTTAGGCATTTCGAGATGATCGAAATAGTTATCCAAAGTCTCGGCAGATTTACGATTATTATTGACCTCATCTTCGGTTGTCGAGTTCGCTCCCACTTCCCATTTGGGCCGGTAGGAAGTCGCAAAGTTTCTGATTGCTCTAACAATCGGGAAAATATAGTTGACAGTTAATCTAATCTGACCTTTTGGCCGAGGAGGAGTAACTATCTGAAAAGTTTTTTTGTTAAATTGAATATAATGATTACCTCGATAATAATTGTCATAGAGATACCACTCCCAATCCTTCTGTTGGCGATTCTTTTTAGCCGCTTCAAACCAAGAGTTGAGAACACCTAAAAACTTGGTGTCATCGCCCTTTAATGCGTCATCAGTTGAGTCTATGCCTTTATACTCACTCACGGTTTATTCCTTTCAGGGCCTCGTTTACATCAACCTCAAGAGGGTCAACAAGTTCATCTTCTTCTTTCGGTTTATTTACTTTGGCCACTTTCTCAATATTTTTCATTTGAGCATACTCTTGGGGAGTTTTTGTTAATGCTTTGAGTTCTAAATCTTTGATTCGTTCATTAGTCATCCATTCACGAAATCCAATAAACAAAAGAAATGCGATTACGATTGCTAATGTCATATTCTCCTTTCAATACAAAAAAGCCGAAGCGTTTGACTTCGGTTCTTCCGTAGGTCTATAATTTATACTAATTTATTGGCCGGCCATATATTAAAGTGATTTTGGCATATTTGGTCGATGGCCGGCGAATTGGGAATTAAACATCCCCTATTTTTTTACCAAACTTTGCCTCATCACACTAACATTATACCACATTTAAAAGTTATTCTAAAATCCCGTCGCCACTCCTATCCTCAGAAGTCTCATTTATCTTTGCCATCACCTTCTCCTGCATTGTCATCGGAATTTTGACTAATTGCTTCGGCATATCTAAATTGACGCAAAGATACTCTAAGGCTGTTCGATGATGAGAAGTGAAGTCGTGAATTGGCAAAGTGATTGGCCCTGTTGCTTGTGAGTTCTCATCTCGTTGAGGATAGCGGGCATTTTTAATACATTCTATCCATTGCTCATTTCTGGGTGTGTTATTGATTTCAATCCCCCTTTGAAGCCAGACTTTAGTTTTTTCTCTTCTGGTAGCAAAATCATTTGATTCAGGTTTGGTCTGGACATATACTCCAATCTCGCTTAAAGCTCGACGAGTTGACTTTGCGTCTTTGCTTTGGAAACTTCTTTTAGCAACATCTGGATCGCCATGATGAATAGCTTTTTTAAAATCCTTAAACGCCTCAATCGCCTCTAAGTCCTTATCAGTATAATCAAACATTGAATCTATTGGTTGTTTCAATAATGGAAAATAAAATTGAATCGGAACATTATTATTCTCATAAGAATCTACTAATCGCAATTTGGCATTTAAAGGATTCAATTGCCATACTCCTATACCTGTCCCATCCAACCCATAGTCCCAACTAAAATAAAGTCCCCAAGCGGAATCGTAAGGGAAAGTTCCATATTCTGCTTGCTTAATTTCAGGATAGACTCTTCCCTCAATCGAACCCTCCCAGTTAATCATAATCTCGCGGGCAAAGTCCTCGGCCGAACGGCGCTCTCGTTCTCTTTGTAGCCACTCCTCGGTCTTACGAGGGTCTAATTCGTGATTGAGAGTAATAACCTTAATAATCTCCCCGTCTTTACCAAATCGTAATCTCTTGGCTTTAGAGGGCGCGCTTCCCGGCGTTGTCAAAACTATTCTACAACTGGTGGTATCTGCTGTCGCCCCCCACACAGCTCCACCATCAGGCCAAAAAGCAAATTCGTCTAACATAATAGCTTTCATTCTGCCACCTCTTGAGAAATTAGGGTTTGAGGATTCACCCGATATTGAGTTACCATTATTAGGATTCATTAAGGACATATAATTTAGATGTTTGGTTTGGTTAAATCCGACTGGCAAAGCAATCGGGTCGAGATGATTAATAAAATACTCTAATTTCCCAAATAGAGATTCTTCTTTGTTAGAGAGTTCCTCCGAGTCGCCTTTAGTATTATCAACAAAATCTTCTTTACGAGACCCAACAAGGAAGTTAGAACCCTCTACAAACCTCCAGAACCAAAAGAACACTGCCAAGACAGTATAAGTTGCCCCCATCTCTCGACACTTTTCGATAAATAAGTCATTTCCTTTTTCAATCGCGTCTTTAATTTCATAAACTAAATCATATTGAAAAGGAAATAATTTAAACTCAAAATGATACGGCTCTAATTTAGGATTGAAAGTCCATAAAAAATTATTGATAAAATAAATCGGGTCTTTACTTGCCTTTAGAACTGCTTTTTCCATCAGAACTTCGGCGTATTTCCGCTTCTCCTCTAAACTTAGAGATAATGGCATCTAATTCCTCCTCTGTTTTAATAGTTCTAATTTCTCCAGAATGTTCTACTTTATCAACCAGATGCTTTTTGACTTTATATCCTAATTCAACCGCTTTTAATCTCGTTTGATAATCAGGAACATCAATAAAATCGTTGACTGGCTTGCCGTCCTTACCTCCAGGAAACACATTAGCCGAGATTACTTTATTAGCCTCAAGTGCCTCGTCATGTTTTTTAAGTAATTTATCATCTGGTAGATATTTCTCAACCAATTCTTGAAAACCTTTAGATTCAGTTAATTGTTGTGGATTTTTGGCAGTCTCTGGACTATATCCAACTTCAATCATTGATTGACTTACGTTTCCATTGTTTTCAATTATTTTCTTAACTGCCTTTTTTTGTTTTATCGTCGCCATATTTTCCTTAACAAAAAACCCAAAGAATTATTATCTCTGGGTTCTTCCCTTTGAGTTTTATTTAATTATGCTTTATTGTAATTTTCTTGCTCTTGCTCTTTTTCGGTTTTCTTCATCTCTAATGGGACAATCGTTATTCTATGCCCAACTTCCAAAATACAATTATACTTTCCTAAAATTACATTTAACTCTTCATTTACTTTTATCGTTCTATCTTTGGGACTTAATTCCCCATTTAGTTTTTTTAAAATGCTCATCTCATCCTTTCATCATGCTCTAATTTAATCGTCATTATACCTTTTTCGATAATGACTGGTTTGCTATTTCTTAATTTAATTGTAATCTCTCCGAACTTAATCGCCCTAATCATTTCAATTAGTTTTAAGTCCTCCGGACAAAGTTGTTCCCAGCAGGTAATCTCTATACCTATCATCTCGGCCTCCTCGGTTCTTCTTTTTTATCTTCAGGTATATCAACAATTAAACTCTCCGAACTTAAAAGCATAATAGCCATACTCACCGCATTCTCTATCGCTTTTCTGACAATTTTAATCGGGTCTATTATACCATATTTTATCATATCCTTAAACTCGTTATTTTTAGCGTCCCATCCCCAGTTTGGATTTTCATTCTCTAAAATCTTTTCAATTATTGTTTCGGGATTTTTACCAGCGTTTTCAACTATCTTTCTAATCGGAGATTTAATCGCTTCGTAAAATATCTGCTCGCCTATATTTGTCATGAAGTGATACATCGGGTAAACATTCTCTTTATTAAATTCCTCATCTTTAGTCGGTAGTAACACTTCTTTTTCTGTCAATCTTAATAAAGCAACCCCACCCCCCGGCACGATGCCTTCCTCGACCGCGGCTCGTGTGGCCGCCAAAGCATCTTCTATTTTATGTTTTTTGTAATTTAACTCCTGTTCGGTAGCCGCGCCAATTCTTATAACACCAATCCCACCCGATAATCTGGCGATCCGTTCTTTTATTTTATCTCTATCAAAATCAGAAATAGCCTCTTTATATCCTTCTTTTAGAATTTTAATTCTATCTTTAATTTTCTTATCACTTCCACCTCCCTTAACAATAATCGTATTATCATTTTTTGAAATCACTCGCTCGGCCTCGCCTAAATCCTTTAATGTTATATTCTCTAATTTATCAATGTCTTTTGAAATGAATCTTGCTCCGCAAGCCACCGCAATATCCTCGCCTTGTTTTGTCCTCTCTTCGTCAAGCCCGGGAAGTCGTATCACCAGAAAATGAAATATCCCTTTAATTGTGTTAGTAACCGATGTTGTAAGAGCCTCATTTTTCATATCATCGCAAATTATCACTAATCCCTTAATACCTTTTTCTGCCAGTCCATCTGCAATAGGTGATAATTCTTCATTGATTGAAAAGGTATGATCTGTCACTAAAATTGGCACATCCTCATAAACCGCTTCTTGCCGAAATGGATTAGTCATAAAATAGGGTGTTGCAAATCCTTGCTCAAACTTAATACCTTTGGCGACATCTTTTTCTAATTTAATATCTTTAGAAGTCTCAACTGTAATTGCCCCGTCTTTACCAACTTCGTGCATCATCTCGCCAATGAGTTTTCCTGTCTTCTCATCTTCAACCGCGATTGTAGCCACTTGGATTAATTCCTCTGTGGTTTTAACTTGTTTAGCAATCTTTTTTAATGATTCAATCGTTTCTTTTGATGCTCTTTCAATTCCTTCTTTAATTTCGATTGGATCTCTTCCAGAAATAATATATTTAATTCCCTCATTCGCCAATGCAGATGCTAATATTGTAGCAGTCGTCGTGCCATCGCCGGGTTCATTTTGTTTTGTAGCCACCTCTTTAATCATTTGACAACCAGTATTTATATATGGGTCTTTTACAAGATTGAAAAAAGATGCTATTGATACACCATCATTAGTAATTATCGGTGGTGCTGTATTCATTGAAAGAATAGCATTTCTACCTTTTGGGCCCAGGGTTGCGCCAACACTCTTTGCTACAAGATTGATACCTTCTAATAATTTAGTCCGTGCTTCGTCTCCAAAAATAACACTTTTACTCATTAGTTTCTCCTTCTAAAAATTCTTCTAATTGTTCTTGGTTATTATTTTTAATCCCATATTTTTTGTGAAATTCTTTATGTGATTTATCTGATAAAGTTATCCCATTATCTATCGCAAATCTCAATTCTGGATGTTGAGCGAAGTTTTTAATATGATGAGGTCTCAACGCCCCACCTTTGATCCCTGTCTTTTGACAAATCCAATTATCGCGAGCAAACACGGCCTCTCTCCATAATCTAAATTCTATACTGCTTCTTATCAAGGCGTTAATATGGCAAACCCCACCCTTCCATCCGGGTGCTTTATGTCCCTTTAATGCGTTGCTTGTTTTTATTCTATGTTCCAAACTACAAACTTTACCTTTTTTTATCAAACTCATTTTTAATTTTGTCTTTTCTGAATGTTTATATCCTAAATGATTTTTCTGTCCAGTCTGCCCTATGTTAGTACATAATTTAGAACAATACTTACGATGGTTAGATGGTGCAGAATGAAATATCTTTTTACATATCCTACAAGTGATAAAATTATTACTTTTATTCCATGCTGGTTTCATTTTATTACTCCTAAAATCTCGTCCAAATGGACAATTACAAATTTTTCTTTTTCAATTTCAATGTTAGCCGGGCCAAAACGTTGATAAATAATTTTTTCGCCCTTTTTAAATCGTTTCATCTCCTCGCCATCACCGACTGCAATAACAATTCCTTGGTCCTGCTTTTCGTCTTCTTTCTGAGTCAATAAAATACCACTCTTAGTTTTTTCGTCCGGCGCTTTAGGTTTAACCAAAATTCTATCACCGATGGGTATAATCATATTCTCCTTTCTAAAATATATTATTGACGGGCTAAAAATTCTCTAAATCTAAATCCAAATCATTCAACTGGCGACATTTTTCGCAGAGTCTTATCTGTCGAGTGACAGTTCCATCAATTACCCAATCTTTTCGATGTTTTTTCTTGTCCATACACATTGCCGTAATTATTCTATAACTGATAAATAACTTCATACCTTTGTCAGGGACTTTTTTTTTGCAAATATTACATTGAAACATATTTCCTTTCTATTGGCTAAAATACATCTTTGACGGAGGCAGAGTTGGTCACGGCTCTTGAGATAATTCTCCCCGATTTCGTCACTGCTTAGGCAGGCAATGCCTACTGACTTTGGCTATTATCAGCCACTCCGTCAAGATATATTCTGCCTGGCTTGAGATGGGCGGGAAGCTATTATCATCCGACATAGACAAGTGTTCTACTCGGATAGTTACTCCCCGACCAACTCAAACCAGTCATTCTGCCTGGCTTGAAGCGAAACTTGTGAACGGTTTGCAAACAGTAAACCTTTCGGTTACTTCCCACTCGTCCGCAAGTCCCGCTCTAAACCAAGCAGGATTAAATGTTAAGATTTGTAATACTCTTTTAAAATATCAATCAACGCTTTTTTACCCATCAACATTTCCCAAATAATTAACTTCAACGCAATATCACTCGCAATTTCGGTAGTCATTGTTAATTCTTTATCGCTATTCATTACTTTTTCAATCATTTTGGCATAAGAAGCATATTTTTTACTTTTAGCGATTACTTTTACTTTCATTTTTTCTCTTCTTCTGGTATCAATTCAACTATTTTATTTAATATATTTGCGAATTTGATTATCATTTGTTTACTGTATTCTGTACCATACATTACGCCTTTAACCAAGTGAGGAAAATGAAAATTAACTCTGTTAAAACCAGATTCAATATCCACATAACAAGATAATCTATCCTCGGTGATACAATAATGTTTTGTATTTTTATATTCTTTTACTTTCATCTCATTCCTCCTAAGGATTAGTTGTTAAGATTTCTTAAAATAACAACTGGGCCGAATAACTCCTAATTTACCTTTGATAAACTTTTCAGCTTCCTTCATACTTTCAAAAGTTTCTATTAAATCATTGCCATTTTCAACAAATTTCCAAACAGCATATATTTTTTCATTGTGATAATAGGCGATAAAATAAATCGGTGTGCCATTTTTATCTAAATAATTTACTTTCATCTCAATACTCTCTTATTAATATGTTGGGGCTAAAATAAATTACCCTGACTATCAATCAAACCTTCAAAACCACACCATTTACATTTAGCGTGTCTGCTACACCCATCAAATCCAGTTTGTGTAAATCCAACAAAAATACTATGCCAACCAATCTTGCAAAAGAACCTTTTAATTACTTTCATCTCAATACTCCTTTTCTATGGGGGTAAAATTAACTTCTACATAAGGAATTTCATCAAAAGGCGTCAATCGTCTATTCCACTTTTTATCGTGTTGAAATTTCCAATACCAATAAACTTTGCCGTCAATTTTCTTGAAATACTCCACTATGTTTATACTTCTATAATTTTTCTTCATTTGCTACTTTCTATTTGGCTGGGGGTTATTTAATCTCTCCTTTAACCATCCAATAATTTCTTAAACCTTCTTGCATCTTTCTTAATTGTTCAGGCGATAATTTTCTTTTAGGTTTCGCCATTTTTTTGACAAGTAAAGTTTCAAGATTAGAAGATGTCTCTAATTGCTGAATTAAGATTTCGCTAATCAATAAAAGAAAATCCCACAATAAACGCCTATCGCTTCCTTTCTTCCATTCTTTACTTTCTTTTTCTAATTTGTTCCACATTTTCCAATAGTTCACTTACTCCTCCCTTTCTTTTAATTGTGATTGCTTAGATTCAATAAATTCAGCAGGAATAATAATCAAATCATTACCTGCTTTCATATCAATACGACTACCTTTTTTGATTTTCATATAATTTTCTATTTCTTCCAACATCTCCATCTGTGAGGCGGTGAGGAGAGATTGGAAACCTTCTTCCTGATACTTTAATAATTTTTGTACTTCTGTAAAACTATACATTTTAGGCATAAGTTTATCGTCGCTTTGTAAGATCTCTAATTCTTTTTTTATGTTCATTTAAGTTCCTTAATTTTATTATTCTTCCACTCTTGAACTTTATCTTTCGCTTTGTTAAAACCCTCTATCCATTGTCCCATTTCACCAGTTAATTCGTGAGGAAAAAATTTAGTCCCTGTTTTCTCTATCGGCATTTCTTCTAAAAGTGATAGTTGGGCTTCCGTAATCTTTTTTAGATGATAGTCTCTGGCTTTACCAAGTTTGCCTGTATGTAAAAGATGTTCTTCAGTAGCGAAAATCGTAAATTCTTTTTTATAATCTTGTAATGTTTTCATTTCTCTCCTTCCGTGCTTGAGGTGGGGGAGTCAAACCAAATACTAACTGTTCCATAGATACCAAGAGTTAAACAAGTATGGGCAGAACAACTCATATAATTTATTTTCATATAATCCCAATCCCAAATCATATAATTCACTTCTCCTCCTCTATCTCATAAGGTTCAGTTACTCCATCACCTAAAGGATATTGCTGATGTTGTTCTTCTCGGCATTCTTCACATAATTTAGAATCACTGGCATCTGGCAAAAAATCATAGTCCTTACCGCAATCATCACATTGTCTTGTAATTGTATCACTCATTCTTTCCTTTCAAGAAAGCTCTTTGGTTGGCTTTGAGTTGCTTAATTGCTTCTCTAAAATCGTATGCCCAATAACCTTTTCTATATTTCGGCATTGTCTCCTTGAAACTCTGTTCTATGGCGTAGCGGAGGAAGGATTTAAGGTCTTTCGCAAAACATCCTTGAAAAATTTGATTTCCTAATTCATCGTGGTATAAAACACTTTTCCACCTTTCATCAAACTCTCTCATAATACTTGAAATGTTTTTCATCTCTTCCTTTCTAAGTCTTTTATTTAGTGGCTAAAAATAATTTGTAATAATCTTCCAATCTTGCTGGAAAATTCTCTATATAATGGGCGAATTTATTTAATAACTCTGTTCTTGTTGCTCCGTCACTTCCAACTATTGATAAAATTTCTTCTAAGTATTGTGCGGGACTAATCTTAATTTTGGAATGTCTAAGGAAAAATGGATAATAATCAAAAGCAGACAGTAAATCAGGTGCTTCAAATTTTTTCTGGTCAATTTCTCCAATCGGTATTGCTATATTCTCTATTATTATTTTCATCTCTTCCTTTCTATTTACCGCCCCTAATTGGTGGAGACAGGACGAAACCCATTTTTGTATTGTGGTCTTTGCGAGTTTCGCTAACCACTCCTACATCTCCACCAATAGAGGCAGTAATTGTTATTTACGCCTAATCTCATAGTTTTTAAGGACTTCTAAAGCAGTTGCCTTGACCGTTGTATAATCACGGTATTTTCCTTGTATCTCCTCCGCCACTTGTTCGGGGGAGACCATTTCCTTGACATCACGAATATGGTCTTCCTTTTGAGATTCTTCTTCGGGGATGGGATTAAAGGTTTCTTCAAATTCTACTTGATGATTATTCGCCCAGTCAATCAGTTCATTGAGTTTATTACGATATTCCCTTAAAAGTTCTCGTTGACCACTTCTTATTGAACTTAATTCTACGCCCCTGTCGTTAGATAATTTTATAATCATTTATCCTCCAATAAAATCCATAATAATAAATATCTTTATAAGCGGTTCTGATACACCCGATGTGTAATTTGTGTAAGATAGGTGAAAGATGCTCGAAAAGGTTTGCTAATTTATGATTTTTGAATTGTAGTTTAATCATTTTGTCCTTCCGTGCTTGAGGTGGGGGAGGATTCTTTTTCTATTTCTTTTTCTAATTCTTCTTTATGTCCATCACAACAGCACCTAATATCAAAATTATCTTTAGTTATCCAAGTAGCATCTTTTTTACATCCGCTAATTTGACATTGAAACTTATAAACTTCTTTTAAATTCTTACTCACTCCTCCTCCTTCAAGAAAGCTCTTTGGTTGGCTTCCTGTTTCTTTTTCGCCTGATTCCAACCATCGGTAAAAGCAACCCCCAGTAAATTTTTATTTTTAAGAGATGCTTTATAATCACCTTCTTCTATTCTCGTCTCCTTGAACGCTTGTTCTATGGCGTGGCGAAGGAAGGATTGGAAATGTTTATTTTCGAAAGTTCCTTTAAATGTTGTTACGCCAAAAGGGCCAAATTTCTCATTAGACTCCCCCATAATACTTGAGATGTTTTTCATTGTTTTCTCCATCTGAAACGATTTTTACCTTAATAATACTTGTTCCATATCCAAGTTCTTTGGCTCTGTCTTCGGCAAATTCCTTTGTCCTATAAATCTGTTTCTGTCCTTCACCATCATTAATAATCGCCGATTTTTCCCAATTTATTATAGCCCAACCTTTTGTTTCCCATTTTATCTTTTTCATTCCTTCCTCCCAATCTTATAGTTTTTAAGGACTTTAGAAATAGCCTCTCTTAAACCATATCTTCCATACTTTGTCCATATCTCCTCCGCCACTTCTTCGGGTGAGACATTATCAACATCAGTAATTTTTCTTAATTTAATTTCACATTTACCATCACGACAGACTTCATAATAACCTTCAGTAGGCACTTTAAATTCCTTTTGAGATTCTTCTTCGGGATTAATCAAAATATGATTTCCAACGACTTTTACCATTTCCTTAAGTCTTGAGTCATCTTTATTCGCCCAGTCTATTAACTCTTGGACTTTATTCCAAATCTCTCCATAACACTTTGCCATCCCCTTATCTTCGCCGTCTTTTTCTAAAAGGTCTAATTTTTGAATCATTACATTCCTTTCGTTAAATATACTATCCCTAAAACTATTGCTGTGACTATGATTGTTTGCCAGAATCCCATAATTCCCTCCTAAACTTCGGGTCTTGCCTATATTTCTTTTTTAATTGGCGGTATTCTTTACGACTCTTGGACATACTGCGTAATTTGCGAGCCTTTTTGCCGTTCATTTAATTTCTCTTTCTTTTTGCAAAATTTCATCACACACGCTTTTATCCCCTGGTCTGATTCTCTGAAACTCATTGGCAAACCATTCTTTACCAGCGATCAACTTACTATTTTCATCTTTCTTGCTTGCTTGATGGACTTTATCGTGGCACAATCTACATAACCTCACGCCATTACGGATGTTCATTCTCAACTCTTTACTCTGGGATTTGTGGATGTAGTGATGGGGATGAAAATATGCTCCAGTGGAAGATACTCCGCATATCTCGCAACTCCACCCTCCACCTAAGACTTCTAATCGCCACTCTTTATCGGTCATTTCCCTCCTAACTTATATTTATCTTTTATATCCCAATTTCTTTTACACTCCCCACTAAAGCATCCATAGCTTCTTTGTCCTGCTGATAATAGGGATTATTTCTATCACGATATTTCCTTTCGCCTTCCATAAATTGATCATTTGGAACTGCCTTTGTCCGACCTTTATCATTCGTTATAGTTTTAGATGGGATAGAGTCATCGCTGGCCTTTACTCCGTGATCGTTTAACCATTGACCATCTATTAAGCCAAAGACGCGGTGGTCACAATACTTTCTTCCATTTACCTCAACCAACCTATAAAGAGGTGTGCCGTCGTGCATTAAGGGGATTTCCATTGTTTCTCCTTTATTAGTTTATTTTTCTCTTTTTCTAACTTTTTAAGGCGCTCTTGCTTTTCAGAACCAACTAAAGATATATACTCTTCTTCTTTATTCTTAATTCTTAATTCTTGTTTAGTGTCAGTTTGTTGTCAGTTTGTTGTCAGTTTGTTGTCAATGGGGGTGTTATTATTAGATTGGTATTTATGCCAGTTACAGATATAAATCGTGCTAAATCTGTTGTTACTTTTGATGTCAATCATTTGGGCTTTTTTTAATTTCAGTAGAGAGTAGTATGCTGTTGTTGGTTTAATTCCTAACTCACGTGCTAATTGGAATCGGCCAATATCTCGCTTGCCAGTTTTTCTATTGACAAGTAATAGTAAGTGAAAGAATACACGCCAAGCTGTCGGATTGTGTTTGTAAATTTCGTTGTCAAGTGTCTTCCGGTAACTTTTTATCCAGGTGTTGTTCATCACCAACTCCTTTTTTACTTGCTCAGGTGGAGAGAGAAGGAGTTGGTCCAAACTCTCCCCACCCAAGCAAACAACTTAATTATTAGCGGTTATCACTTCGCCAAATTCTTGTGATTTATTATTTGGCACGACATCAACTAACTTCCACTCTTCTATTTGCCCTTCGTAGCCGGTAGCTGGTCTTTTATCAAAGACATAACCATCTTCACGCAAATCCCAAAGTCTTGCTGAATATCTCCAACATATTTTTTGTAGCTCGATAGTTGAGTGCCAGTTGCCATCGTTTAGAAGTTTGAGTATGCGTTGTTTTTGGTTCATCCCCACTCCTTTTTAGTTATTATTCTTCCGGCGGAAAAACCTCATTCATATCTATTTCTTTATCAGTTGGGTCGCTATTCGGATCAGATGGGTCTTCGTCATCAGTTTCTACTTGTTTGACGGCCGTTTGTTTACTTTCTGTAACTACCGTAATATGGCCTTCAGAATACTTAGCAAAGTAGGTTGCTACTTGGATAATTTCCTTACCGGTTAAGAATTTAAGGGCTTCTTTTTTATCCATTAAATTTGCTTTGGCGGTGCAATAATTGACGGCATTAGTAAGAGAGTTTTGGCGGATAATTTGTTTAGAAGTTTCGGGGTCTTGTTTGCCATTACCGCCAAAGGCAGGTTTTGCTTTCTTAAACTTTGGACCAAAATTAGACTGCTCAATAGTCCCCTCTAAAACATCGCCTACTTTTGGGGCGGGTGTGGTAGCTTTCTGCGATAGTTGAGCCGCCTCACCACTTTCAAAGACGAGCATATAGTCAATCATTGGGCCATAATCGGATTGTCGGTCTTTTAATTTAGTTACATTAGTCGCTTTGTAAGTCATCTCGCCTCCTTTTTAAGTTGATATATTGCTAATAGATGTTTGAAAATATCCTCGTGAGTTTTGAAATTAGTTATCATCCGTGTCTCAAAACCCTCTGTTTCATCACGGCCAATTCTCACAATGATTGCTTTATCAACTTTATGTCCGTTTTCTTCCAATAACATTTTATAGGCCGATACTTGTAAAAAATGCTCATCGTAAATTGCCTTGCCGGTCTTAAAATCTATCAAAAGTTTTTCGCCGTTTATCTCGCAGTATAAGTCAGGCGTGCCGCCAAACTGATTTACTTCGCTAACCAATGGAGTTTCCGATAAAATTACTTTAATTTTTTTATCTTTAGCCCACTCTAAAAAAGAAATCATCGCATTTTCCGCACGATCAATATCATTTTTAGAGTAGTCGTCAGTATTTAATTTCGAGTTGTTTAGATGGGCGAAAACCATAGCGTGAGCCAGCGTGCCAACGCCGGCTAAATCATCAACATACTTGCCGGTTTCAATGCCATCTAAACCTAACCTATTCGCCCAAGCGACAAGTTGAGGTTTGTTGAGTAACCCAATAATTGTCGTAGTTCCGGCTAATCTTTTTCCTTCTTTATTTTTGTAAATAGTCATATTTCTTTCTAAGGAGTCCTACCCGCCGCAGAGGAAGGCAGGACTCCCTCTGGGCTTAATTTTTTACTAAATCGCTTTCACAATCTGCTCTAACTTTGTCTTCGGTTAAAATCCGGCGTTCTTCAATATCTTTATCTAATGCTTTTTTAACAGCATCAGTGCCGAATTTATTAGTGAGTTCGCCAACTAAAAATTCTAAGCGAACTTCTGGCACAGATTCTATTACACTTGCTAAGAACTGGTCGAAATGTCTAATAACTCTGTCTGCACTTGTTTCTTTTATTTGGTTCATATTTTCCTTTCCAGGGAGATTATTCTCCGATTAGACTGGCTTGCGTTAAAAGTTTAGTAGAAAACCACAAACCAGCCTGAGCGAAGGGCGGAGTCTTGCCCTCACTTTCCTACTTGCTACACCTTTTGGGCTTTACGCATAGGTAAGGTGATACTCCGCCCAAACTTTTACAATACTTTTTTACAAGTCCAAGGTTGCCAACTATTTCTTGCGTCCTGGTAAATCTCAGAGGCGACACGGATATTCGTATCCGGATCGAGCAGGGCGTTTAAGTCCCCGCCAACCCTCCAAGCGTGGATTGAGTTGATCTGCATAAGTCCATAATCCCTTGTGCCATTCCTATTTGGTTTTGACACTCGGTCTGGGACTCCACTTTCACAACGCATAACCTTGATAGCATTTACTACTTGGTCTGCGGGAAAGTATTTGGCAATCAACTCTTCCCATTCATCGTCAGTCTGTTTCTGATAAGTCGGTTCAGCAACGATAGGGGCAGGTTGCTCAACCTTCGGTAACTCTCTGGTGGCAACAATCTGACCGTTAATTTTAGTGATCTCTTTATTGCCTTCAACCATAATCTCTCTGACTCTCGCCGGTTCTGGTTGCTCCTTGGGTGGGGTTGCAAGTCCTATGTAGGCGCTTGAACCTACCAGCCAAAGGGCAAACACTAACGATTTGATATCCATTTAACTCCTTTGAAAAGCGTCACTCTAACGCCCTTCAAGAAGATAAATATCTTTGCCGTTTATATCGCAAGTGTTGGCACAAAACTTGTTAAGATACTCGATGTTATCTGTCTTCTCGGCAGTTTCGCAGTAATAATTTTGTCTATTCTCAGCGGTTTTATTTACTGCTCCCAAGAAAACATAAATTGTTGCTAACATAATTCCTGTAAAGATTATTGCGAGTAAAATGTTTTTCATTGATCCGCCGTTCCTATATCTCCAGAAGGCTCTGGAAGCCCCCCAGAACGATTTTTGGCTAAATAGTAAAGGATGATTCGTTCTAACATATTACTACGAGAACGATTTTCGGCTTTAGCCAATCTTTCCAACTTTCTAACTACATCTTCACTAATTGTTGATCCAAGCATAATTTTTTTTGCCATGCTAACCTCATTTTCTTTCTAACAATGGGTAAATTTAGATGACATTTATGACATAATGTAACCATTTTATCCATGCAGTATTTATTATATTGGTATTTTCGTCCTTTTTCGGACTCTAAATCACTATCTAAATGGTGAGTATCTAATCTTCTATTTCCCTCAACCCATTTTATACTACATATTTTACAAGTATAATTATCTCTTTTCCTAACTTTTTCTCTTATTAAATCCCTTCCTTGCAACATATCCCTCCTACTTTATCCACAGCCTATTTATCCTCTACTTATATTATAAAACAATCTTTTATGTTTGTCAATAGTTGAACCATATTTTACTTCTTTTTATAAAAAAACCGGCCTTTATCGGTCAAAAACCAATACAAGGCCAGTCTTTATTCGTCACAAATCCATTGCCAATCATTTTAATTTCCTTAAAAGTTAGTTAGATTGCGACAATGGACACTATACACCTATCCAAGTTTTTCAGCAACTTTATCAAGTGTTCCTACACCAATCGAGATTCCTAATGCGCCAGCAATGATGTTGGCTAATGCCATTGGGATTACATTGTAATAACCCAAAGCAATTAAGATAACGCCAATGACTAACTGCTGGAAGCGGATACTTCCAAGCAATTTTTTTACTTTTGTCATTTTACCTTTCTAACCCCCTATAAAGCCCCGTTCTTGTGTGGGTGGGACAACCCGTTCAGTTATTTTTCCTGTCAGCCAGTTGGCATCATTTAATACTAAAGTGCCATCTGACTGGATTGCTACTATCACGCTGATATGTCCGTAAGCCCGTTCAAGGGCTAAAGCCCCGACTTTAGGCGCGTAGGCATTTGGTTGTAAATTCCCAGCGTAGCCGTGAATCGGTATTCCGCTTATTCTACGGGCATAGACTACGCATTGTTCGTTTGAATACCCGATTACTCTTATACCGATTGGTTTATCCTCTAATGTTATTTCAGTGGTCGCAATTAGAGGTTTCTTAAGATACACTTGAGCTTGATTCTCCGTTGGCGGAGTGTAGTTGAGATTGTAAGTCCCTATCTGTAAAGCCAACGCTAAAATTAAGTCAAATATAGGCTGTCTCCTTCCTGTTAAAACACTTCTCGACAAAAGTGCTTTAAGGGAAGGGGGGTAGGGTTTTCTTCGACGCAAAGCTCGAAGTTACTCCACCCCCCGAAAGTCAGTTCACTCGCCGAAGGTCTTTGCCTTCGACTGCCATCAGTTCGCCCTGTTGTTCAAGACCAACGGTCTTGAGATACCAGATGATGCCACAGTGGTCGCAGACGACTTGACGCTTGGTGGCATCATAGGCGATGAGATGACCTTGCTCACACTCGGGACATTCCACGATGACCCTGATGCCTTCCATCACCGCCCCTTTCTGGCTCTTTTCTTGTTGAGCCACTTCTTCTGCTTGGGACTCACTCTCATCACCTCCTTTAAGGTGCTTGGATACCTCCGACACATCCTAACATCGGAGATACCCAACCAACTTATCAGGTATAGGATGATTGCCTGACTATAATTTCAACCATCTATTTATCGCTAATTTAATCAATTCCCAGGGTGTAAGAATATCTAAATCGGGGCAAGGCGGTTTTGGACAAGGCGGACAAGGTTCACACGGCTCACACGCAGTCGGGTCTGGACAAGGTGAGCAATTTCTACTTTCAACGCTTCCCTTCCATTCGGGAGCTTTGAAAAATCCCCAGACAGCGTCTGACAAAGCATTGTTAGGATTACTGCCGTTAAAGTCGGCGGTGATTCTGTCAACCCATTGTTTGAGTTCTGCTGAGGACGGGTCTTTGCCTCTCATATACTGATACATTGAGGCGACAAAGTTGATGAATCGTTCTTTTGGTGTCATAGTTTCTCCTCTCGCCTTAAACAGGCGATAACTTATTATATTGTTTTCGTAATGATTGGTAGTCTCAAGTGCGGGTTGGATAAGTGGGTCAATTATCATCCCGTTTTTCAGTAAAACAAAAAAGTGTTGCGGATAACCACTTCCTTTGTAAAAGTCTGTCTCGCAAATACAATCGTAGTCTGGCCGAGTGTTAGATTTGCCATTATATTCAATTCCTAAAGCAGATGAGGCACACTCAGAGATTAGGTATCCCTTGCTATCAAAACACCCATTATTTTTCAAAATATCAGCAGTTGCTGGTGGCTCTTTGTCTATAAGCATTGAAAGTGAAACTACAAAGCACCCGTAATTCTTAAAAGTATAATTTCCGTAATAGGTTAGATTCGCCCAGGTTGGATTTTTCTGACTATAAGGTGTAATATGACCTCCTATTGACAACTATTTAAATTCTGGTTATCATTTGAACCATCATCTTATAAAATAATTTCTGGCTATAAGGAGTCATCTTATCTCCTGTTAAAAGTGTCGTTTATCCACAAGACAACAAGCAAGATAATTACGCAAGTAAAAATCATCCACCAAAAAGTCATTTTTTCCTCTTATTTTTTAGTCTTCCGTTCAAACCTTTCAAAAAAACATACATCTCGGTAGTTACTTTAGTGTTGGCGTTAATAGAATCTTGCATTTTACTAATTACTGGCAAGATTTTACAAACCAACTTATAAATCAGCCACGAAAAGATGGCTACTACTCCAACTACTGGGCCACCGAGCTTAATTATCTCTATGAGTGAAGTTTCCATATTCTCCCTTACTTACCTTTATTTAATTTAACTTTTGCACGATACATTTTGTGATATTCTGGATGAGATTTTCTATATTCTTTTGCATATTTTTTATTTTTCTCTTTATTCTTTTGATAATATCTTTTTCTATATTCTCCAATTTTATTTTGATTTTCTTCACACCATTTTCTCAGACCCTTTTTGCATTTTTCTTTATTTTCAATACGATACTTTCTACTATATTCTTTTTTCTTTTCTCTATGTTCAGCATAATATTTTTTACACCATTTTTTATAATATTCTTTTTCTCTGCCGTAAAATAAATATCCACCTTGTAACTTTAATTGTTTTTCCCAGCGTTCTTTTGAATGAATCGAACCGTGGCACTTTCGGCAAATCAATATTAAATTGTCTATTGAATTATTTGCTTTTAATCCTTTATCAACATAATTTCTGCCTTTACCATCTATATGATGAATTGTTAAATCGTTCTCATTCCCACAGACGGAACATTTGCGGTTAAATTTATCATAGACCTCAATGGCTGTTTTGAAACCATTCCTTGAAATTGTCTTTCGACTTAAACCAAAGTTTTTATTATTCATACTTTAAGTATAAGTCATAAAAAATAGGTTGTCAATAGCCCAGCTTAATCACCTCAACGATTTCCATAAATCCCTTTCTATTCTTTCTTCGGTTCTTTCTTTGGTGTTCGTTTTTCAAGTTCCTGATTTAGAATCAACAGGTTTTGTTGTGCTTGCATTAGTTGTTGATACACTTGTCCTTGGATTTTGGCAAGTTCTAAGTCGGTCATCTTGCTAATGTCTGGGTTCATTTTGCCTCCTTAAATTTCTTCTATTTCTTTGGCTTTAGTTTCTAAACTATTCTTAAAGTTTGTCACGGTTGTTTTTTGAGCATCAGTTAAGGGAATACTCACTGTCTTGGTTGAAAAAATATTCCCTAAATCATCTAAAAATTGCACCTCACCTCTGGTATCAATTACATCTTTGCCATCTGTATCTTTAAGAAAACTAACAAAGATTTGACTAATTTTAACTGATGAGATTGTTTTCATATTCTCCTTTCTAGCTCCTAAGGGTGGCTGCGATTTGTTATAATTCCATTCTTCACGGTAATTGTGTATTCGTAAAAATCCAGAAAAGTGCCTGTCCAACCCTGCGAGCCATCAGCCGAATAATAATTTGCCGTAGCGGGTATTCCTGTCGCCGCTCCTATTCTCATTCCTCCTTCTGCGGCTATACTTCCCGTAGAGCTGTCA
>Ga0307377_10000871_pt1 | contig 40075 bp, 27 predicted proteins | sample TR3MG_FD_202535 | JGI IMG/M metagenome (GOLD analysis project Ga0307377, IMG submission 202535) | Soil microbial communities from Risofladan, Vaasa, Finland - TR-3 | ecosystem: Environmental > Terrestrial > Soil > Coastal area > Acid sulfate soil | place: Finland: Risofladan, Vaasa | collected...
CGCTGCCTGATCGCGCTCGCGCTCATGACCGGCCAGATCGGCCGCCCCGGCACCGGGCTGCATCCCCTGCGCGGCCAGAACAATGTGCAAGGCGCTTCCGACTCGGGCCTGATCCCGATGATGTATCCGGATTACCAGCGCGTCGACAATCCCGAAGCGAAAGCGCGCTTCGCCAAGCTGTGGGGCACGCCCGAGCTCGATCTCAAGCCCGGACTCACCGTAGTCGAGATCATGCACGCGGCGAAGAAAAAGGAAATCCGCGGCATGTACGTCATGGGCGAGAACCCGGCGATGTCGGACCCGGATCTGGCGCACGCGCGCGAGGCGCTGGCCGCGCTGGACCACCTGGTGGTGCAGGACATTTTCCTGACCGAGACCGCGTATCTCGCCGACGTCGTGCTGCCTGCGAGCGCCTGGCCGGAGAAGAACGGGACGGTCACCAACACCGACCGCATCGTGCAACTCGGACGCAAGGCGATCGAACCGCCGGGCGAGGCGAAGGAAGACCTGTGGATCATCCAGGAGCTTGCCAAGCGCATCGGTCTTCCGTGGAATTACCGTCACGTATCCGAAGTGTTCGTCGAGATGCGCGCGGGCATGGACACCATCGCCGGCATCACCTGGGAGCGCCTGGAGCGTGATTCGGCAGTGACCTACCCGTGCGAGCAGGAGGGCGATCCGGGCCAGTCGGTAGTATTCACCGAGCACTTCCCGACCGCCACCGGCCGCGCCAGGTTCGTCCCGGCGGACCTGATCTCGGCCGACGAGCAGCCGGATGCGAACTATCCGATGGTGCTGATCACCGGGCGCCAGCTCGAGCACTGGCACACCGGCGCGATGACGCGCCGCGCCGGCGTGCTCGACGCGATCGAACCCGAACCGACGGCTTCGTTTCACCCGCTCGACCTCGACGGGTTCGGTGTGCGCACGGGCGAAGTGGTGACGGTGGCGTCGCGCCGCGGCTCGATCTCGCTGTACGCGCGCGCCGATGCCGGTACCCCCAGGGGCGCGGTGTTCATTCCGTTCTGCTATTACGAAGCGGCGGCGAACAAGCTCACCAACCCGGTGCTCGATCCATTCGGCAAAATTCCCGAGTTCAAGTACTGTGCGGTGAAAGTGGAGAAAGGTGGAACCGCGCCGGTGCATGCCAGCTTCGGTGGCGGCCAGTCGCTCGCCGCATCGACCGTCTGACGCATCGCTTTCAGCGGTAGACCATTCGCGGCGCGCCGCGGCGCTGGATGGCATTGCCGCTGCAAAGCGGGCACACGCCGCTTCGATATTCTTGACCGCAATCAAGGCTGCGGCCTGCGCGTGTGCCTATATTTGGCGCCAGGATTTGGAACACTACTCAGGAGAACACCATGCCAACGGACATCGACATCGCCCAGCAGGCGAAAATGCAGCGCATACCCAAACTGGCTGCGGAAAAACTCGGCATTGCCGAAGACAACCTCGTCCCCTATGGGCACTACAAGGCCAAGGTATCGCTCGATTACATAGACAGCCTGAAAGGCAAGCCCGACGGCAAGCTGATCTTGGTGACCGCGATCAGCCCGACGCCCGCGGGCGAAGGCAAGACCACCACCACGGTGGGCCTGGGCGATGCGCTCAATCACATCGGCAAGAAGGCGATGATCTGCCTGCGCGAGCCCTCGCTCGGCCCGGTGTTCGGCATGAAAGGCGGCGCCGCCGGCGGCGGCCACGCCCAGGTGGTGCCGATGGAAGACATCAACCTGCATTTCACCGGCGACTTCAACGCGATTGCGCTCGCCAACAACCTGCTCGCGGCGCTGCTGGACAACCACATCCATCACGGCAACGAGTTGGGCATCGACGTGCGCCGCATCGCCTGGAAGCGCGTGGTCGACATGAACGACCGGGCGCTGCGCGATATCGTGGTGTCGCTGGGCGGCCCGGGCAACGGCTACCCGCGCCAGGATGGCTTTGACATCGTGGTCGCCTCCGAGGTGATGGCGATCTTCTGCCTCGCCACCTCGCTTGATGACCTGAAAAAGCGCCTGGGCAACATCGTAGTGGCTTACACGCGCGAGCAGAAGCCGATCTATGCGCGCGACCTGAATGCCCACGGCGCAATGACGGTGCTGCTGCGCGATGCGCTGGCGCCGAACCTGGTGCAGACGCTGGAGAACAACCCGGCGTTTATCCATGGCGGGCCGTTCGCGAACATCGCCCATGGCTGCAACTCGGTGATCGCGACCCAGACCGCGCTGAAGCTCACCGACTACGTCGTGACCGAGGCCGGTTTCGGCGCCGACCTGGGCGCGGAAAAGTTCATCGACATCAAATGCCGCAAGAGCGGTCTGCGTCCCTCCGCCGCGGTGATCGTCGCCACGGTGCGTGCGATAAAATACCACGGCGGCGCGGACCTGAAGACCATCACCCAGGAGAACCTCGCCGCGCTGGACAAGGGCCTGGTCAACCTGGAGCGTCACGTCGACAATGTGCAGCGGGTATACGGCATCCCCTGCGTGGTCTCGATCAACCACTTCACCAGCGACACCGCGGCCGAGGTGGATATGCTCAAGGCGCGCATGGCCAAGCTCGGGGTCAAAGTAGTGCTCGCCACCCATTGGGCGGACGGCGGCAAGGGCGCCACCGATCTGGCCAAGATGGTGGTCGAGATATGCGAAAAGAAATCCGCTCTCACGTTCGTGTACGAAGAGCAGGACAGCCTGTGGGACAAGGTCAACAAGATCGCGAAGAAGGTCTACCGCGCGAGCGAGGTCACGGCCGACGCCAAGGTGCGCAACCAGATCAGGAAACTGCAGGAGGACGGCTATGGCCATTACCCGGTGTGCGTGGCCAAGACGCAGTATTCGTTTTCCACCGACGCGCAGTTGCGCGGCGCACCCGAGAATCACGTGATCAATATCCGCGAAGTGCGCCTTGCCGCGGGCGCTGAGTTCGTGGTCATGGTCTGCGGCGACATCATGACCATGCCCGGCCTGCCCAAGGTGCCTTCGGCAAGCAAGATAGACTTGGTCGACGGCAAGGTGGTGGGGCTGTTCTGATACCGGGCGGCAAGCTGCGGGGGCGCCCGCTGCTTGCCGCTGCGCGCGCGGAGTAAAATGGAATCTCTCCCGAGGGGATAGAGTTTCCGCGTCATGGCGTTCTCGCTGCAGGCATTCTGGATCCCGCTGCTGCAAATCATCTGGATCAACATCGTGTTGTCGGGCGACAACGCGGTGGTGATCGCGCTGGCGGCGCGTTCGCTGGCGCCGCGGCAGCAGAGGCTGGCCGTGGTCTGGGGCAGCGGCGCGGCGGTGGCGATGCGCATCATTCTTACGCTGTTCGCGATGGCGTTGCTCGAATTGCCTTACGTGAAACTGATCGGCGCCGCACTGTTGCTGTGGATCGGTGTGCAGCTACTGCTGCCGGATGAAGGCCGGGGGGAAATCGACGGCCATGAGAATCTTTGGGCGGCCGTAAAGACCATTCTTTTCGCCGACCTGGTGATGAGCGCGGACAATGTGATTGGGCTGGCCGCTGCTGCAGGCGACAACGCACTCTTGCTTGTTCTGGGACTGGCAATCAGCATTCCGTTGGTGATCTTCGGCAGCGCATTGCTGCTGAAAGTGATGGAGCGTTTTCCGGTTATCGTTGCCGCGGGTGGGGCACTGCTCGGTTTCGTTGCCGGCGGGATGGCGGTAGACGACCCGGCGCTCGGCGGCTGGATGCAGGCCAATTTCTACATGCTGGAAAACAAGCCGGTACTGGGCGGCTTTCATCTCGAGCTGATCGCGGGTTTGATCGGGGCGCTGCTGGTGGTGCTGGTCGGAAAGTGGCTTGCGCGCAGGAGCAGCGTGCCAAGCGAAGTCGACGAGGTACGACACGCCGGCAAGTAGCCGCCCCGGACGCGCGGGGCGACCGATAGGCTGCCGGTGGGGCGGCGTCGAATCCGATTGCCCGGCAAGGCCTGTGCCGCAAGTTTCAGTCGCGGCTTAGTTGCGCGGATTCTTGATCGTGGTCAATTGCAAGCAGGCTCGATTTGTGGATGATTTAAGGCGCGGTCGAATTTCAGGAAAGCCCTGGTTCATATAAGGGGCTAGCGTAAGGTACCAGCGACTGCTGTTACGCCGGGCGCGAGTCAACAACTATCAGAAGCGATGGGGATCGCGTGGTTCAGGCGACAGCCTAATCGTGTCAGCAACGGAGGAGATTCAATGGGCCCACCCAAGCGATCGCATCTTGTGCGGACGCGGGACTAAACGACTAGCACTGTTGCGGTCTGAGTTCCCCGTACCACACCGTTCGGCCCTGGCCAAGCGGCGGATTACGGCGCGACGCAAAATTGCAAGCGCTGATGCCGATCGGCGTAGGTCATCACGGGGAAGATAAGATTTAATTTTTGGTCGTAACGCAACAAGGGTAAACCCTAATGTAACGAGGGTAAACCCTTATGAATACTAATTGACGCGACACCTTATAAGTAATTGTCAATAAGATGATTCCTGGGAATCTAAAGTTTGATGTGCGTATGTTCAAACGGCAGCTACGGAGCGAAGAAACCCTGCGGCACCAACGGCATATGCGCTAGGCGGCGATTTACGGCAGCGGCAGTAGAGTTATAATTTATTTTGATATTAAAAAAGGAGGCCAAAATATGTCCAGCGAATCGACCAGCACAACGTATCAGTCTGACAAGCAGATTCTCGGTTACAGCAGGTACGTCGTGCTCGCAGCCGCGTTTCTTGCTATGGCGATAATCAGTCCGTACGAGTACGCATGGAGCTCGATGTCGGGCCATATCGGGGGGATCTACCATTGGTCCCATATCCAGATCGGGTGGATGTTCACCCTGTTTGTTATCTTTGAATCGATCGGGACCCTGCCCGGCGGCATACTCCGGGACAAATTCGGACCGCGCTGGGTGACTGTAATCGGCGGACTCGTGGGCGGCTTCGGCATCTGGGCCACGTCCTGGGGACCGAATTACACCCTGGTGCTGGTGCTGTGGTGCATTGGAAGTTTCTTTGTGGGATTTGTCTACAACACTGCAGTGACGACAGCCAACAAGTGGTTTCCGGACAAACGCGGCCTGACTGCAGGCTTGATTGCCGGCGCGTTTTCATGGGGCTCTCTGCCGTTCATTTTTCCCATCAGGGCGATCCCGAAGACTGCTCCCGATAGCGTGTTTTTTCACGTCATCTATCTCATGGCGGCTATCATCGGCGGCGTCTCGATTGTTACAGCCCTGTTCATGAAGGATCCCCCGACAGGCTGGAAGCCCGCAGGCTGGGTGCCGCCCGCATCGACCAAGAGGGCGACCGAGCACCAGTACACGCTGGGAGAAGCGCTGCGTACCTGGCAAATGTGGCTGCTCGTCGTGTCCTTTATCCTGATCTCGAGCGCGGGACTCGCAGGCGTGAGCAAAATCGTGAAATATTCGCACAGCTTTGCCTTCACGGCAGCGGCGGCTACCGCTGCGGCGGGCGGGTTGGCGATTACCAATGGCCTGGGCCGCGTATTCCTGGGTGGGATCTCTGAACGCATCGGCCGCGAAAATGCAATGATTTGGAGTTATATCCTGTGCGGGATATTCCTGTTTCTGACCATCGTCGCCGGATCGATGCATAGCGAGTCCCTGTTCGTGTTGAGCACGGTTCTGGCCATATTCTTCTGGGGGCCGTTGTTTGCGCTGTTTCCGGCCGTCATTGGTCAGTATTTCGGAGACCTCGCGGCCGGTTCAAACTATGGCCTGTTGTATGCCATAGCGAAGGGTTCGGGCGGTATTTACGGCGGCGTCCTGTCCGCAGTGCTGATCAACGATTATGGTTTCCCGGTCGCGATCGGTACGGGAGCCGTCATGGCCATTGTCGCCGGATTGCTGATTATCCCTTTGAAAGCGAATCCCCCTAAACCCGCGGTGTCAGCAGGCCCCGCAACGGCAAGAGGAATCGCTTAAAGGTCGAAATGGCGCGTGTCTGTAGTTGATTTCCGCAGCGTGGGCATCAAGGCCGAAGCAGTTTGAGCATTTCGACAATTTCGAACCTCGGCTGAAGCTCAGGCACGCGCAGTCTCCCGCCGCCGGGAATCGCCCCGGCGGCGGGACATCACCTAGCCCGAAAACATTCGGGTAATTCCAGAAGGCTCTCTAACCGTTGCTGGTACGCCGTTTGAGCCGCGACAGCGTTTCCGGCGTGAGGTTCAGATACGAGGCGAGCTCCTTCTTCGGGATGCGGCCGAACAAATCCTGATGCTTGCGCTTGAAGCGTGCCAGCCGCCCGGGCGCATCGAGCAGATGCAGGGTGATGGTGTGTGCCATGACTTCCGACATCAGGTGCATGACCTCGTACTCGAAGCGCGCCTTGAGCGCAGCGTGGCACTCGATAAACTCGACCCAGTGCTGCATTGAGAGCTTGGCCACGCGCACTTTGGTCACGGCGACGATGCTGTAGGGCATCGGTGTCCCGAGGCGCCACGCGGCGTATGAAGTGTCCATGTCCGTTTCGGCGGCGAAGCGCAGGATCATCTCCTTGCCTTTTGCGTTGCTGACGACGCGCTTGAGTATGCCATCGAGAATGAAAAATTGCTCCATCGCGCTGTGACCCTGACGTACCAGCAGGTCGCCTTTGCCGAAATCGGCGATCTCGAGTCGCGGTTCCAGCTCCGCCCATGCGGACTCGGACAGGTCCTTGAGGACCATGCTCTGCTTGACCTGTAGCCGGATGGTGTTGCGTTGTGCGTGGGTTTGGATGGCGGACATGTGGCGATCGAATTGAATTCGGTTCCAAATTAAAAACGAAATCATTGACCTCAGTCAAGGTGCGCCCGAACGGGTATTTCTTACTATAGGGATTGTAGAGCACCGACAAATCCCGACGCTTGAACATAGTACACCCGGGCATGGCATCAACCTAGCGCATGGGCGTGCCTAAATAACGGAGATCAAGAAATGGAAGCACTCAAAGGAGTTCGCATTCTCGACATGACCCACGTGCAGGCGGGGCCTACCTGCTCGCAGCTGCTCGCGTGGATGGGCGCGGACGTGATCAAGTTCGAAAATCCACAGGGAGATGCGACGCGCGGCCAGCTGCGCGACGTGCCCGGCGCCGACAGCCTGTATTTCACCATGCTCAACTGCAACAAGCGCTCGATCACCGTCAACATGAAGACGGCCGAGGGCAAGCAGGTCTTCACCGATCTGCTCAAAAAGTGTGACATCATCATGGAGAACTTCGGCCCCGGCGTGCTCGACCGCTTCGGCTTCTCGTGGGAGAAAATTCACGAAATCAACCCGCGCATCGTCCTGGGCTCCATCAAGGGATTCGGCTCGACCGGCCCCTACTCCGATTTCAAGGCCTATGAGAACGTGGCGCAGGCGATGGGCGGCGCGATGAGCACCACCGGCGTGCCCGACGGCCCGCCGTTCGTGACCGGCGCGCAGATCGGCGACTCCGGCACCGGGCTGCACCTTGCTATCGGATTGCTCGCCGCCTTGCATCAGGCGACGCGAACCGGCGAGGGCCAGTACGTCGAAGTGGCAATGATGGACGGCGTGATGAACCTGTGTCGGGTCAAGTTTCGGGACCATCAGCGCCTGACCCGCGGCGACCTGTCGGAATATTCCGTGCCTACCCATAAGGGCATGGGGGACGTGCCGCGCGCCGGCAACGACTCCGGCGGCGGCCAGCTGGGCAACGCCATCCACTGCAAGCCGCACGGCGCCAACGACTGGCTGTACGTGGTCGTCCAGGAAGCGGTTTGGAACGCGCTCGCAAAGCGCATCGGACCGGACATCGGCATGCCCGAGCTCGCGACCGACCCGCGCTTTGCCTCCATCGGCGAGCGCCGCAAGAACCAGCAGCTCATGTGGACACTGATCAACAAGTTCGCCGAGAAGTACACCAAGCGCGAATTCATGGCGATCCTCAATCCGCTCGAAGTGCCCTGCGGTCCGATCATGAGTACCGAGGATCTCGCCAACGACGAGCATGTTCGCGGCCGCGACATGTGGGTCGAGCTCGACCATCCGCAGCGAGGCAAGTGGTGGAATGTGGGCATGCCGATCAAGCTCTCCGCCTCGCCGGCGAAAATCGCGCGCTCGCCGCTGTTGGGCGAGCACACCGAGGAAGTGCTCAAGCAGGTACTGGGCTACGAAGACGCGAAGGTTGCGGCGCTCAAGACCGCCGGCGCTTTCAGCGTGCCGCCCAAAAAAGCGGCGTAGCCGCGAAGTCTATTACGAAATGAGGGGGATACTTCCCCTCACGCTCCCCTGACTCAGGAGTCGTTTCAGCAAGCCTGAAACGGCTCCTTGGGGTATGGAGAGAATCTTACCGCAGAGGACAACATCATGCGTATTGCAATCATCGGTCAGCAAGACTTCGGCAAGGCCGTGCTGGAGGCCTTTCTCGCGCGCGGCGACGAGGTTGCCGCCGTATTCTGCGCGCCGGAGAAGGAAGGGGCACGCCCGGACGCCCTGCGCGCCGCAGCCGAGGAAAAGAAGCTCAAGGTGTACCAGTTCAAGTCCTTGCGCGCATCCGAGGCGGCGCAGGCGCTGGCCGCAGCCAAGGCGGATCTCGGCATCATGGCCTTCGTGCTGCAGTTTGCGCCACAGGAATTCGTGGGCATTCCGGTGCACGGTACTATCCAATATCATCCCTCGCTGCTGCCAAAATTCCGCGGCCCGTCTTCGATCAACTGGCCGATCATCAAGGGCGAGACCGAGACCGGGCTCACCATTTTCCGCCCTTCCGACGGTCTGGACGAAGGTGCGGTGATCCTGCAGAAGAGCACGCCCATCAGCGCCGACGATACCCTCGGGACGGTCTACTTCGACCGCCTGTTTCCGCTGGGTGTCGCGGCGATGCTCGAGGCGGCAGACCTGGTCGTGGCCGGTAAGCACAAAGAGTCGGCACAGGACGAAAGCCAAGCCAGCTACGAGGGCTGGTGCCGCGATGGCGAGGCGAGGATCAACTGGGCCAGTCACGTCGACTTCATCCACAACCTGATCCGCGGTTGCGACCCCGCGCCCGGCGCATGGACCACGTACAAAGGCGAAAAACTGCAGTTGTTCGGCGCGAAGAAGCATCTGGTGCGCACCTTCGGCGCGGTCAAGGGCAAGATAGGCGAGGTCGCCGCGGTGAGTGCGAACAGCATGTTCATCACCGCCCAGGGCGGACAGGTCGAGATTGCCAAGGGCAAACTGGGCAGCGGCAAGAAAGTATCGCCGCTCGATTTAGGGATCGCCGCCGGAACGATACTCGGCAGTTGAGCCGGAATCCGTTTGCATTCGGCACCGGTGTGCGGTGCGTGTGAGCGGCATCCGCATTGCAGGGCCGTCAAAACCCCTTTTCGGCAGGTAGGGGTTTTTTCGTTGGCGCCTTGCGCCCATTCTCTTTCTTTTTCCTGACGCCTTCCGTTTCGCCCAGGGGCACTCGCCCGTACAATCAGCAAAAAACATTTGACTAATCTAATATTTAACTGCAAGAATGGGCATTATCGCCATGTTTATAAATAAGACTTACTCGACTTGTCCGTAGGGCCGGAGCAGCAGTTGAACATCACGGGTGTGCATGAGGCATCAAGGCAACGCGCGACTATGCTTCTAGGCGCCACGTACCGCGAGACCGGCGCTGGCGCTGTGCCTCCGCGGAATTAGCACAAGCGCCTGCGCTAATATCGTAAAATGCCTTCGCTATTTGGCTGATGGCTGGGCGTTATCAGAAGAAAATCGGGGGCGCAGGGGACCGGGTATGAGGAAAGCGGGATTTAGCAGGACCGACTGGTTTCTCGGCATCGGCGTTGTGGGCATGGACGTCGGGGTTTAGGTAGCGCGCCGCATGGACCTGAGCCGAGTACTGGAGATCGCCAGCCAAACCGATACCGGCATGGTGCGTCCGCACAATGAGGACTCGATCGCCTCGAGTCCAGATAAAGGCCTAGTGGTCCTGGCCGACGGCATGGGCGGCTACAATGCGGGTGAAGTGGCGAGCGGCATGGCCACCACCGTGCTTACCACGGAATTGGGGCAACTGCTCGAGGACCACGCACCCTATGCGATCGACCCGCAGAGCGGCCTGAAGGTCGCACTGACAATGCTGCAGCAGCAGATTGCCAAGACCAATGCCGCGATCTATCAGGCTGCGCAGAGCCAGCCGCAGTATGCCGGCATGGGCACGACGCTGGTACTGGCACTGTTCTACGACAACAAGGTGATGGTGGCGCATATCGGCGATTCGCGCCTGTACCGAATGCGCGGCGACGAGTTCTGCCAGATGAGCAAGGACCATTCGCTGCTGCAGGAGCAACTCGACGCGGGTATGCTGACCAAGGAGCAGGCTAAGCTTTCGTCGAACAAGAATCTGGTCACGCGTGCACTGGGCATCGACCCTGTTGTGGATGCGGAGATCCACGAATACGACACGCGGCCGGGCGATATCTATTTGCTGTGCTCCGATGGGCTGACCGACATGGTGGGCGACGAGGATATTGGCATGACGCTTCAAGCTCTGGGCGCAAATCTGAATCTGGCAGCCCAGCAGCTGGTGCAGATGGCCAACGACAACGGCGGGCGCGACAACATTTCAGTGATCCTCATAAAGATTTCGCGCGAATACCCGGCCGGACAGGGCCTGGCATCGAAAATTTTCGGATGGTTTAGATAGCACGAGGATAACGCTATGGCGAAGCTGATACTCAGTATGGACGGTCTGGTGCTCAAGGAAATCCCGCTATCCAAGGATCGCACCACTATCGGTCGCAAAGCGCACAATGACATCCAGATCGACAATCTGGCAGTCAGCGGCGAGCACGCGGTAATCGTAACCGTACTCGCGGATTCGTTTCTAGAGGACTTGGGCAGCACCAACGGAACCTTCGTCAATGGTAAGACCGTAAAAAAGCATTTCCTGCAGAATAACGACGTGATCGAACTCGGCAAGTACAAGCTCAAGTACATGAGCGACGCGCTGCCGGGGGCCAACAAGGCTGCCGATTTCGAGAAGACCATGGTGCTGCGGCCGGGGGCGGTGCGCAAGGCGCCCGAAACGCCTCCGCCTGAGGCAGGAGCCGCGCCGGCCGCTATGCCGGCAGCTGCAGGAGCGCCTGTCGCGGGCGCGGACAGGTCGTACGCCGAAACCCAGGTCGGCATTACGTCGGCGTCGGTGGCCGCTGCCGCTGCCGCCCAGGCGCGGCGCGCTACGCTGAAACTTCTGTCCGGTGCCAACGCCGGCAAGGAGCTGATACTTACCAAGCCGCTCACCACTCTGGGCAAGCCGGGCGTGCAAGTTGCGGTGATCACGCGCCGGCCGCAGGGCTTTTTCATCACCCACGTCGAGGGCGCCGCCAAGCCTATAGTCAATGGCAACCCGATAGAGCTGCAGGCGCATGCGCTCAATGACCGCGATGTCATCGAGCTCGCCGGCGTGAAAGTGGAATTTTTCTTCAAGCCTTGATTCACCGTTTCCCGCTCGGGAAGGAGACGGCTTGAAGCGGCACATCGTCAGGATCGCGCTCGGGCTCGCGCTGATGCTGCTGTTCGTCGGCCATGTCGCCGAGTTCTACAACATCGGTCTGATCACCCGGCTCGACCACATTATCTACGACACGCGTCTCGTCCTCACCATGCCTGGCGGCGTGGATCCGCGAATTGTCATACTCGACATCGACGAGCGCAGCCTGGACAAGCATGCGCTTGGACATTGGCCTTGGAGCCGCGACAAGCTTGCCGCGCTGGTAAACAAGTTATTCGATAAATACGGCATTGCCATACTCGGTTTCGACGTGGTGTTCGCCGAACCCGACGAAAGCTCCGGGCTGCCTGTGCTCGACAAGCTCGCCAAAGGCAGGCTCAAGGACGTGGCCCCGTTTCAGTCGGCGCTCAGGCAACTGCGCCCGAAACTCGATTACGACGCGATCTTCGCGAAGGCGATCAAGGGCCGGCCGGTCGTGCTGGGCTATTATTTCAACAGCGACGAGAACGCAGTGCAGTCGGGCGCCATTCCCCCGCCGGTGTTGCCTGCGGGAACGTTTAAGGGGCGCAACATCCACTTCACCGGCTGGCGCGGCTATGGCGGCAACCTGCCTGAGCTGGAGGCCAATGCCGCCAATGCCGGTCACTTCAATCCGGTGGTCGATGCCGACGGTGTGTCGCGGCGGGTGCCGATACTGGCCGAATTTCACGGCGCCTATTACGAGGCTTTGTCGCTTGCGATGGTCCGGGTCCTGGCCGGTTATCCGAAGGTGGAGCCCGTTTTTGCGTCCAAGGAGTTCTCCAGCAGCAGCTACTCCGGGCTGGAAGCGCTGAAGGCGGGTCCGGTTACCATCCCGGTGGACGACACCGTGAGTGCGCTCATTCCCTACCGCGGCCGGCAAGGCAGCTTCAAATATGTCTCGCTCGCCGACGTCTATTTCGACCGCATACCGAAGGACGAACTCAGGGGCAAGATCGCGCTGGTCGGTGCGTCCGCCCCGGGGCTGGTCGATTTGCGATCCACGCCGGTAGGCAGCGTGTACCCCGGCGTGGAAATCCACGCCAACATGATTGCCGCGATGCTGGACAACGACTTCAAGCAAAAGCCGCCCTATATGCTGGGGGCCGAGGTGGTCCTGCTGCTGATCGGAGGCATCGGACTGTCCTTGCTTCTGCCGCTGCTAAGCCCGTTTAAGGCGACCTTGATCTCGCTGCTGGCGACATTGCTTATTACCGGCCTCGACGTGATTCTATGGACCAAAGCCGGCCTGGTCCTGCCGCTCGCTTCCAGCCTCCTGATGATCGCCGCGCTGTTCGCATTCAACATGTCCTGGGGTTACTTTGTCGAATCGCGCAGCAAGCGCCAGTTTACCGAACTGTTCGGCCAGTACGTGCCGCCGGAGTTGGTCGACAAAATGGCGGAGGATCCCGAAAAGTACAGCATGGAGGGCAAGAGCGAGGAGCTCACGGTGCTGTTCTCCGACATCGTCGGCTTCACCTCGATTTCCGAGAGCCTGGCGCCAAAAGAGTTGTCGCAGTTCATCAACGACTATCTAACCGCCATGAGTCTGGTAATCCGCGGCAACCACGGCACCCTCGACAAGTATATCGGCGATGCTATCATGGCCTTCTGGGGCGCCCCGGTGGCTGATACCGAGCATGCGCGCCGTGGGGTGATCACCGCTATGGCGATGCAGGCCGAACTCGACAAGTTACGCGAGGAAATGGTAGCGCGCGGCTGGCCCGCTATTCGCATCGGCGTCGGCGTCAACACCGGCAACATGCGCGTAGGCGACATGGGCTCGAAGCTGCGCAAGGCGTACACGGTGATGGGTGATGCGGTCAACCTCGGATCGCGGCTGGAGGGACTGACGCGGATCTATGGGGTCGGCATCATCGTCGGGCCGAATACGCGGGTGGCGGTAAAAGACATCGTATTTCGCGAGATCGACCGGGTGAAAGTCAAGGGAAAGGACGAGCCGGTGGAGATCTTTGAGCCGATCGGCATAGAGGGTCAGGTCGACAACAAGGTGATGGACGAGATCAAGCTTTGGCACAAGGCGCTTAGGGCCTATCGCGCGCAGAACTGGGACGAAGCGGAGGCGGACCTCCTCAAGGCGCAGAATATGTCGCCGCAGTGCAAGCTCTACCAGCTCTACCTAGAGCGCGTCGGACAGTGCCGCATCGATCCGCCCGGTCCCGACTGGGACGGCGTGACAGCGTTCAAGACCAAATAGGCGCGGGCGATGAAGCTAAAAGTACTCGGGTGCAGCGGTGGCATAGGTGGCCGGCATCTGCGCACCACCTCGCTGCTGGTTGACAACGACATCCTCATCGATGCCGGAACCGGGGTGGGCGATGTGTCGCTCGCGGAATTGATGCTGATCGACCATATCTTCATTACACATTCGCACCTGGACCACGTCTGCTCCATCCCGTTCCTGGTCGATACTGTCGGCGGCATGCGCAACAAGCCGCTTATCGTGCATGCGACCGAGCCGACGCTGGAAATCATCCGCAACCATATTTTCAACTGGAGCATCTGGCCGGATTTCACGCAGGTTCCGACGCCGAGCAAACCGTTCATGCGCTACGAGGAGATGCCGCTCGGCGAAACGGTGGAACTCAAAGGGCGCAGGATCACCTCGCTGCCGGCCAATCACGTGGTGCCAGCGGTCGGTTTTCAGGTCGATTCCGGCCAGGCGAGCCTGGTGTTTACGGGGGACACCACCACGCATGATCCGCTGTGGAAGGTCGTCAACAAGATCGCCAACTTGCGCTATCTCATCATCGAAGTGGCCTTTTGCAACCGCGAGCGGGATCTGGCGGTGGCGGCCAAGCACTTTTGCCCGAGTCTGCTCGCCGAGGAATTGCCAAAACTCGAGCGCAGCGCCGAGATATTCATCACTCACCTGAAGCCGGGGGAGATCGAGCTGACCATGCAAGAGGTCGAAGACTGTGCCGGACAGTACAGGCCGCGCATGCTGCAGAACAACCAGGTGTTCGAGTTCTAACGGTAACGGGAAAGGTCAGCGTTTACGGATACGCTCATGGCAGCCACCAAGGTTAGCGTCGAAATGTTAAGAAACCTGAGTCCGCTGTCGTCGCTTTCGGACGCGCGGCTGAAGGAGCTTTCCGACCTGTGCTACCTCGAGTCTGTGCTCCGCAATGTGGACCCGTTTCACCTGCGCTCGATCGCAGGCCAGTCTGTCTACGTCGTGCGCGGCGAACTGGCGCTCGCTTATGGACAGGGCAGCTCGGAGGTGCTCGTCGGCGGTTCTGCCGAGGCGCGCTATCCGGTAGGAAAACGGCGCAAATTCACTTCGGCCAAAGCGGTGACCGAGGTGCAGTTGATCCGAATCGACGATGATCTGCTGGATATCCTGCTCACCTGGAACCAAGCAGTTATGCAGGAGCAGATCGGGGTAGATCAACCCGCCGATCACCCCGCGAGTGGCCCCGACTGGGGGAGCATGTCCGGTGTGTTCGGTATCAACAACCTGCGCTTCGGCGCATTTTCCCAGCTGCCCCCGGCGCACATCGACGAGTTGCTGCGGCGTTTCGAGCGCATCGAGGCCAAAGCAGGCGAGGTGATCATCCATGAAGGTGCGGAGGGTGATTATTATTACCTGGTGGAGTCGGGCAGGTGCCAAGTCGAGCGCATGATCGGTGGGGTCAGCATGACCCTGGCCGAGCTCAAAAGCGGCGATGCCTTCGGCGAAGAAGCGCTGGTATCGCAGGCGAAACGCAATGCCACCGTCACCATGATAACGGACGGCAGGTTGTTGCGGCTGAGCAAGCAGGATTTCGACGCGCTGCTGCGCGAACCGCTGCTGCACGCGATCAACATGGAGCAAGCCACGCAAAGGGTGTTGAACGGCGCCCAGTGGATAGACGTGCGCTATCCGTCCGAATATCAATATGACCGCCTGCCCGGGGCGCGCAATATTCCGCTGTCCGAGATCCGCAATGCGTTCGGCGCGTTGGACATGGACGAGGAATATATCGTCTATTGCCAGAGCGGGCGGCGCAGCGCGGCTGCGGCTTTCCTGCTGGCGCAGCACGGCTACCGTGCGCTCGTGCTCGAAGGCGGATTGTGGGGCGGGGACCGCCTGCCGTAGGTGCGGGAACGCCGCGCCGGCCGCCGGCATTGTTTTGTCGTATAGTGTGCGATATGTCGCAGTAGGCGCCGCCTCCGGCTGCGCGGTTTCATGGGCGAGGTCACTATGAGTGCAGTTCTGAATACACCACAGGCCGCGGCCACGGGGTCGGCCGACGTCAACGCCAGGCTGATGTTCTCGAGGAACCTGCAGAACGTCACCAACAAGATTCACGCGACTTCCAACATCGACGAAATCATGCTCGAGGTTTCGTCCGATATCTGCAGCCTGTTCAATGCCGATCGTCTCACCATTTACGTCGTCGGCGAGGACAAACAGTCGATCGTGTCCAAGGTCAAGACGGGACTGAATTCGTTCAAGGACCTGAAGCTGCCGATTGCAGAGCACTCGATGGGCGGCTACGTCGCCTTTTCCAAGAAGATGATCAATATCAGGGACTGCTACGACGAGGCCGAACTGAGGGAGATCAATCCCAACCTGCGTTTCCTGCAGGAAGTGGACAAGCGCACCGGCTACCGCACCAAGCAGGTGCTGGCCGCACCGGTGTTGGACGGTGATGAACTGATCGGCGTCATTCAGATCATCAACAACAAGGCGGGCGTGCCGTTCACAGCGCTGATGGAAGAAGGCGTGACCCAGCTGGCACAGACCCTGGCCATCGCCTTCAGGCAGCGGCAAAAACCGCAGATAATCAAGACCAAGTACGATTTTTTGGTGAGCGATGCGGTGATCTCGCCGGCGGAATTCGATCTGGCGGCGCGCTCGGCGCGCAAGAAAGCGGTGGATGTCGAGCAGGTACTGGCGGAGGAATTCCAGGTCAAACTGCCCGCAATCGGTCAGGCTTTGTCGAAATTCTTCGGCGTGCCCTACGAACCGTTCAAAGCCGAGCGCATTAAACCGGCGGACCTGCTGAGGAACCTGAAGCGGGAGTATGTCGAACAGAACCAGTGGGTACCGATCGACGACACCAAGGAAGGGGTGGTGGTGTTGTGCCTCGATCCGGAGCGCGTGAAGAGCTCGCGCATCGTGCAGAATGTGTTTCCCAAGAGCAAGCTGGCCTATCGCGTCACCACCCAGCGCGAGTTCAAGGAAACGCTGAACCTGTTCTACGGCGCCGAAGTGGTCGATACCGGCGACATCGGCGAAATGCTTTCCGGGCTGGAAGACGAGGACGAGACCGGCGGCGAGAGCGGCGGCGACGACCTGTCGCAGGCGGCTGACAACGAGCTGGTGAAATTGGTCAACAAGATCATCATCGACGCCTACAACCAGAATGCCTCCGATATCCATATCGAGTCCTACCCGGGCAAGGGCAAGACAGAGATCCGCTTCCGCAAGGACGGCTCGCTCGCGCCGTACATCGAAATACCGGCGTCCTACCGGAGCGCCATCGTCGCGCGCGTCAAGATCATGTGCGACCTGGACATTTCGGAGAAGCGCAGACCCCAGGACGGCAAGATCAAGTTCAGGAAGTTCGGGCCGCTGGACATTGAGCTTCGCGTCGCCACCATTCCCACCCAGGGCGGCGTCGAAGACATCGTCATGCGTATTCTTGCCGCGGGCGAACCGATCCCGCTCGACAAGCTCGGCCTCACGCCGTACAACCTGGAAACGCTGAAAAGCGTGATAAGCAAGCCCTATGGGCTGTTCTTCGTCTGCGGGCCGACCGGCTCGGGCAAGACCACCACCCTCCACTCAGTGCTGAAGCACCTGAACACGCCGGATACCAAGATATGGACCGCCGAGGACCCGGTCGAGATCACCCAAAAGGGATTGCGCCAGGTGCAGATCAACAAGAAGGCAGGGCTGGACTTCGCCATAATAATGAAGGCGTTTCTGCGCGCCGATCCGGACATCATCATGGTCGGTGAGATGCGCGACAAAGAGACGGTGTCGACCGGCATCGAGGCTTCGCTCACCGGCCACCTGGTGTTCGCTACCCTGCACACCAACAGCGCGCCCGAATCGATCATCCGCTTGCTCGATATGGGCATGGACCCGTTCAACTTTTCCGACGCCCTGCTCGGCATCCTGGCGCAGCGCTTGGCCAAGCGCCTGTGCAAATGCAAACAGTCTTATAACCCAGCTGCCGAGGAGATGAAAGCATTCCTGACCGAGTACTGCAGCGAGCTGGTCAATACCGCGAGCTTCAAGCAGGACCCGAAGACGGGCTATGAGAACGTTTATAAGGAATGGGTTAAGAACTATGGTAACGACAAGGGCCAGTTCACCATGTACAAGAAGGTTGGTTGCGACGCCTGCGGCGGCAGCGGCTACAAGGGCCGGGTTGGCCTGCACGAGTTGCTGGTCGGTACCGATCCGCTGAAAAAGCTGATCCAGGAGCATGCGCGCGTGGCGGAAATGCTGGCCTGCGCGCTGGACGAGGGCATGCGCACCCTGAAAATGGACGGCATGGAGAAAGTCCTGATGGGACTCACCGACCTGCCCACGGTGCGCTCGGTCTGCATCAAGTAGCCGCGACGAAAGTAACGATGGGGACGGCATAAGGTGGAGGCGGTGCGCGGCGCTCAGGCGGTGCAGACCGTGGACGATCTGTTTCGGCGGCTGGAGCAGCTCAACGAGATCGGCGCGTCGCTCTCGGCCGAAAGGGACATCGGGCGGCTGCTAGAGAGCATCCTGCTCGCCGCCAAGGCGATTACCCGCGCCGACGGGGGCACGCTGTATCTGCTGACCGAAGAAGACGGCAGCAGGCGCCTGAAATTCGAGATCATGCGCACCCAGTCGCTCGGCATCGCGATGGGCGGCACCACCGGCACCCCGATTCCGTTCTATCCGATCCATCTGTACGGCAAGGACGGCAAGCCCAACAACCAGATGGTGGCGGCGTTCGCGGCGCTGACCGGGGAGACGGTGAACATCGCCGATGCCTATACCGCTGAGGGCTTCGACTTCAACGGCACGCGCAACTTCGACAAGAAAACGGGCTACCGCTCGAAGTCCTTCCTCACGGTGCCGATGAAGAATCACGAGAACGAGATCATCGGCGTGCTGCAGCTGATCAACTCTCAGGATCCGGTCAGCGGCGAGGTGGTGGCGTTTTCCAATGCGGACCAGCGCCTTGCCGAGTCGCTCGCCTCGCAGGCGGCCATCGCGCTCACCAATCGCCAGCTGATCAACCAGCTGGAGGCACTGTTCGAGTCGTTCATCGCCATGATCAATACGGCGATCGACGAGAAGTCGCCGTACACCGGCGGGCATTGCCAACGTGTGCCCGAACTCACGATGATGCTCGCCGAAGCGGTGAACGAAACGAAAGAGGGCGCGCTTGCGGATTTTGCGATGAGCGACAAGGACCGCTACGAGCTCAAGATTGCGGGCCTGCTGCACGACTGCGGCAAGGTAACGACCCCCGTGCACGTAGTCGACAAGGCGACCAAGCTGGAGTCGATATTCGACCGCATCCACCTGATCGATACCCGCTTCGAGGTACTTAAGCGCGACGCCGAAATCGAAATGCTGAAAGGCAGCGCCGCGCTGCAGCAACAGGGGCTGGACGAACTATCGCTGCGCGAGGGCGCGAACCGGTTGCAACGGGCTTACAGAGCGCGCGTGCGTGAGTTCGACCAGGACCGCGAGTTTCTGCGCAAATGCAATATCGGCGGGGAATTCATGGCGCCTGAGGCGCGGGAACAGGTGAAAAGAATCGCCGGCTACAAATGGCGGGATCAGTCCGGCAATACCGCGAATTTCCTCACCGAAGACGAGACCGAGAACCTCAGCATTCCGCGCGGCACGCTCACCGCGAAGGAGCGCGAGATCATCAACTACCACATTGTCGCCACCATCAAGATGCTGGAGGCGCTGCCTTGGCCCAGGCATCTTGCGCACGTGCCTGAATACGCCGGCGGGCATCACGAGCGCATGGACGGGAAGGGTTATCCGCGCGGCCTCACGCGCGAGCAGATGTCGGTGCAGGCGCGGGTCATGGGTATCGCCGATATATTCGAGGCCCTCACCGCCAGGGACCGGCCCTACAAGAAGGGCAAGACGCTGACCGAATCCCTGCAAATTCTGGGAAAGTTCAAAGAAGGGGGCCACATCGATCCCGACTTGTTTGACGTGTTCATCCGGCGGAAGGTTTACCAGCGCTATGCCGAACAGTTTCTCGACGCCAACCAGATCGACCAAGTCGATGAGAGCAAGATTCCGGGCTATAGCCCCTAAACCGGACTAGCCGGAACCAGGCAAAGTGCCTTCGGCGGGGGAAAAACCCTTATCCCACGAACAAGGGGGGATGCATCCCCCCTTGTTCATCCCCCCGCGCACGCGTCCTCGCCATTTATCAAAATCTTTGCCATTTCCGTCAACTCTAGACTGATAAGAGACTAAAGCGCACTCATGCCTTGAATATCAACAGCTTCCGTCCGCCGGCATGCGATTTCAGGTTCCGAGCGCTGCACTGCGACGCACGCGCAGGATCAGGCTTTGCGCGGCCAGATCGATGAATTTGTCGTCATAGCCCAGTTCACCGAGTTCCCAGCGGAACCCCCTGCCCAGCCTGAACCTCTGATACCAGCCCAGCTTGTTGTCCAGGCCGAAATCCGTGACGCGGCCCAAGACTTGTTCGAGTATGCCGTACAGCCGCTGTTGCGATACCACCTGCGCGGGATTGTTGGCGATAGCGGGTGGATAACGTCTCGCCAAGTCCTGCGCCAGGCTCTTGGCCAGTTCAGCCGCCTTGCCGCTGGAAATGAGCTCTAAAATCGCAGTTCTCCCACTGATATATCGAAGAAAAACGCAAACCAGATGTGAGTTTTTCGAAGTATAGCAGTTCGATTCGCGCGAAGCGCGCGCCGCCAAAGGGCATTACGGATCGCTCAGGCGCCTTGCCGCAGCAAAATTGCCCGCGCTGAGCACTGGGCCAAGGGCCGGGGAACCGATGTGGCAAAAGGCCCGCGTGTCCGGGTCTGAAGTGACAATTTTCGTCACTAGTTGCCGTGATGGGGAAGCCGGGCCCAGCAGCATGATTGGCATGGCTCTCATAAGTAACTGTAGTTACGGAAATATTTTTATCGTTTTGTTGTTGAATATGCAGGCACGTTGTTTGCGTATGGTGGGATACGGCGTGGAACAATCGCCGCAATCTTTGAAAAGGAATCGATATGAAATCAATTCAACGCGGCTTTACCCTGATCGAGTTGATGATCGTGGTGGCGATCATCGGTATTCTGGCGGCGGTTGCGCTGCCTGCATATCAGGACTACACCATACGCGCCAAGGTCTCGGAGGGCGTTGTTTTGTCCGATGGGCTCAAGACTGCGATAACGGAAAGCTTCCAGTCGAACGGTATTACCAACGCTGGTTCAACCACCGGCTTTGAGTGCAAGGTCGATGGTACGGGATGCAGCTCAATCGGGGCATCACCGATAGCGCCGACAACGAACGTGGCGTCGGTTGAATCTACGACCGGCGGTGCGATCCATATCGCATATACCGCAGCATCGGGTGTAGGGAGCGGCGTCGACCTCTACATCTCGCCCTACGCTCCGGCTTCCGTCGGAGGCAGCGCGGTATTCGTTGACCTCAACGCCTCCGGCACTGTAGTAGCGGGGCAGTTGCAGTGGCTGTGCGGTTACAAGGATACCGGAAGCAGTCTCTCGACGACCGTTTTGGCCAAGTACTTGCCGGCGAATTGCCGCTAGTAATCGCTGTTTCGTATCAAACGAATAGGCAAGGACGCGAGTCCTTGCCTTTTTTTTGGGTGCGCCAGGCATGGCGCGTAGCGCCGTGACTGGCGCTGTTGGAACCGCTGTGGTGGCGGGAAAGACGACTGGGAGGTGAAAGTCCTCTACACACCCGGCAGGGGGAAGTGTTAGCTGAACGGCAAGGGCGTCGTGGGCGACTGCGAATCCGAGGAAAGCCGAAAGCAAAGCGCTGGTGGCGCTGTGGCGGGCCGGCGAACAGGAGGACCGCACTGACCACGCTTGGCCACCGCATGGTTGCAAGCGCGCAACTGCTTACCGCTCTGGGCAGAGGCTGCACACGGTAACAAATCGTATCAATTGCGAAAACTAAGCGCGATACGTCTCGGCTATAATCCCACGCGAGAAAAGCACTCCCAATCGCGAGATTGGTTCATAGCGAGGTTTTCATGCGTCGATCCTTGGTGTTGGTAGCGGCAGTTCTGGCAAGCTTGCTCATGGCAGGCTGCGGTAGCAGCGGCAGCTCCGCCGATTCGCCAGCCGGCGTGGTCGTGGTTCCCGGCGATGGCAGGGTCACCGTCACCTGGACGATGGATTCCAGCGTGGACTATTGGTTATTCTATGCAATGGCGCCCAGCATATCAACCGGGAACTGGACCACGATACCCGGTTCAGCGGTGCTGATGGGCGCGACCTCGCCTCAGGTGGTGACGGGACTGACCAATGGCGCCGTCTATTCTTTCACGCTTAACGGGCGTATCAGCGGCGGCCCAGGCGGTTCAGGCACGCCCTCGGTGTCGGCGATACCCCGGCTCGCGGGAACCGCGAGTGCGACCAACCCCGCGCCTTGGACCGCGGGGGCGGCGCTAGGCGCCGATGATTTGCGTGGGGTGACCTGGGGCACGGTATTTGTCGCAGTCGGTGCCGGCGGCGCCATGTATTCGAGCGCCGACGGAATCACCTGGACCGCGTTGAACTCCGGCGTCGTCAGCAACCTCAACGCCGTGGCCTATCGTAGCGGCACCTATTTGGCGGCCGGTGACAACGGCACAATGCTTTACTCGACCGATGCAATAAACTGGGCGCCGCAAACCATGAGTTCCGCGAACAATCTGAATGCGGTTGCGGCCAGTTCCGCGTTATTTGTAGCGGTGGGCGCCAATGGGACGATTGTGTCCAGCCCCGACGGCATCACCTGGACCGCCGCGGCCAATTCAGGGACGACGAACGATTTGTATCAGGTGATATTCTCTCCCACGGGTCTGTGGATCGCGGTGGGCGCCAACGGCACCTTGCTCACCAGTACCGACGCCAGCACCTGGACTGCCGTCAACTCGGGCACAGCGCTCGACCTGAAGGGGATCGCTTATGGCACAAGCACGGCCACCAACGCCGGTTTGTATGTCGGCGTGGGCGCGAATGGAACGATCATCACCAGCCCCGATGCGGCAAACTGGACGGCGGCGCCCGGCGCGGTCACGCCGGGTACACTGTCTGCTATAAGCTACGGGACGCAATTCATAGCGGTCGGCGCCGGCGGCAGCATTTTCACCAGCACCGACGGCACAAACTGGGCAGCCCAGCCTTCGACCGTCAGCACCAATCTGAACGCGATCGTTCACGCCCCCTACATCTATTCGGTGGTCGGCGCGGCAGGTGTTAACCTGCTGGCGCAATAGCAACGCGGCTGTCGGTCAACGGCCTGGGAAGAAGCGCAGCGCTTGTCTTGCGGACCGGCGCTTCGCATTTGCGCCGGGGCGGGGCTCCCTTAGAACCCATTTCAAAATGAGCCGTCATTCCGCGGCCCCCTCGACTACGCTTGGGGCAGGCTCTGGCCGAGGAATCTGTTTCTTTTTGATATTACAGCAGATTCCTCGCTCCGCTCGGAATGACACCTCTTGAAATCGTGATTTTAAAACGGCTTTTTTAGAGTCCGTTTGGAAAAGCTAGGATATCCTTGGATCAGGCCGTTGCAGAATTCATTTCGGCGCGGGGTTCAGATAATGCCCGGACTTTCCGCCCTTTTTTTCCAGCAGCAATATCCCTTCGATGCGCATGCCGCGGTCCACTGCCTTGCACATGTCGTAAATGGTAAGCAGGCCTACGCTGACTGCAGTCAGCGCCTCCATTTCAACGCCGGTTCGGCCCAGAGTCTCGACCGTAACGATAAGCGTGATGCCGCAGCCGGCCGTGTCGGGTTCGAATTCGGCACTCACGCGGGTCAGCGCCAGCGGGTGCGCCAGCGGGATCAGATCCGCGGTGCGCTTTGCCGCCTGGATCGCGGCGAGGCGGGCCACTCCGAGCACGTCGCCTTTTTTTGCCGTTCCAGCTTGGATCAGGCGCAGGGTCGCCGCTTGCATGCGTATGCTGCCGCGGGCGCGGGCGCTGCGGCGCGTTTCGCCCTTGCCGCCGACATCGACCATGTGTGCCTGTCCGCGCGTGTCGAAATGCGTGAGCTTTTTCGTGTCGGCGGGGGAACTTCGTTTCATAGCAGAGTATCATATTACCATGCGTATCAGTAGCTTGCTCGTGCTGTTCATGGTGTTCGCGCCGCCCGCGCTGGCCGATGGTCTGCCCGACCTGGGCGATACCGCGCAACTCACCGTCTCGCCACAAATGGAGCGCCGCGTGGGGGAGGAGGCCATGCGCGACATTCGCCTGCACGATCCTGCATTCGATGACGATGCGGAGGCCACCGCGTATCTCAATACCCTTGGCGATCGTCTGGTGTCCAACAGCGCGGGCGCAAACCAGCCCTTCGAGTTTTTCCTGGTCAAGGATCCCACGCTGAACGCGTTCGCCCTGCCGGGCGGCTACATCGGCGTGAATACCGGGACCATCGTGACCGCTCAGAGCGAATCGGAGTTGGCGGCGGTGCTGGCGCACGAGATCGCGCACGTGACACAGCACCACATGGCGCGCATGGCCAGCAAGAATGGACAGCTGTCGCTGGCGATGCTGGCGGCTCTGGCGCTGGCGATCGTTGCGCGCAACTCCCAGGCGGGTTCGGCTGTGGCCACGATCGGTCAGGCAAGCGCAATTACAGCGCAGATAGGCTACACGCGCGAGTTCGAGCGCGAGGCCGACCGTATCGGCTTCCAGACACTGCGGAAATCCGGCTTCGATGTGCGCGCCATGCCCGCGTTTTTCCTGCGTATGCAAAGGGAGGAACGCCTGTCCGAAAACAACGCACCGGCCTATTTGCGCGACCACCCGGTTACCACGGAGCGCATCGCCGACGCCGAGAATCGGGTTCAGGGATTGCCGTACAAGCAGGTTCCCGACAGTCTCGACTTCGAATTGGTGCGCGCCAAGCTGCGCGCCGAGCAGGGCGCGCCGCGCGATACGCTGGCGCAGCTCGAAGCGGACCTGCGCGAAAAGAAATTCAGCAGCGAAATCGCGGCTCGCTATGGTGTAGCGGTGGCCTTGTTGCGCGCGCAGGAGCCGGCCCGCGCGGCAGCGGAACTCGCGCCCTTGCTTAAAACCACCGACCATCCCATGCTCGCAGGGCTGGATGCGCGCATCAAGCGAGCGAGCGGCGACGACAAGGGCGCGCTCGCCGTGCTGAAACAGGCGCTCCAGCGCTATCCAGACAACCGCGAACTCAACTATGAGTGCGTCGAAACGATGCAGCGGCTTGGGCAAAATCGCGATGCGCAGTCGCTGCTGGACCGGCAGATCGCGAATTTTCCGCGCGATGCGCGGCTGTATGAGCTGCGGGCGAAAAGTTATGCGTCCCAGGGCAAGCGACTGCTGGCGCACCAGGCGCAGGCCGAGGCCTACGCGCTGCAGGGCAGTCTGCCTGCGGCGATCGAGCAGTTGCAGCTGGCACAAAAAAGTGGCGACGGCGATTTCTATCAGCTATCCAGCGTAGACGCGCGCTTGCGCGATTTGCGAGCGCAGCTTGCGCAGCAGAAGAAAGACAACAATTAGCCCGCGGACTCAGCCCATTTTGCCGGGCGTTTCGAAATAGGCCTCGAACAGCAGATCAAAGGTCATCTCGGTTTCAGCAAGTAGCTGGTCCTCGCTTTCAGTTCGGCGCGCGGCGCCCTGCAGCAGTGTTTGCACCCCCGCGGCTTCGGCCACCTTGGTTTCGCCCGCGTTGAGCGCATGAATGAGTGCGCCAATGCGCGCGAGACCGGCATTCTGGTCCAGCTTGAAGCCGGCGAGGATTTCCTCGAATGTGACTTTGTTCTTCGAGTTGCAAAACGTCGCACCGGCGTAGCCGTAGCTGATCGCGTTCTCTGGACAATCCTGGTGCTTATCCAGCCACAACAGCGTCGCTTCCGGGTCGATGAAGCGTCGGATCAGCCAGGCGGACGCCAGCTGGTCGGCCCACAGGGGTTTGCGCGTCGCCCAGATGCGCCGGAAATACAGCTTGCCGGTCGTATCAGGCGTGCCGCTCTTTTTCTGCGCATCGGGGAACATCAGCGAGCGCACCGCCTGCTCGGCCTCGGCCAGAGTGCGCGCTGCACGCTCTTTCGCCTGCGACGGAAAAAAGTCGAGCGTGCTGACGATCTTGTAGTCGCGCTTGTGCTTGCTGAGCAGACGCATGATCGACACCGGATCGGAAACGCCGAAGGCGGCCCTCAGGCCCTCCACGGTCTTGATCAGGTCGTCATAATTCTGTGTGCGATCGAACAGGGCGAGGAACTGCCGCGCCTGCGCCTCGTCCAGACTGTTCACCGAAAGCAGGTGGGCCGAACCGTTGATGCGCGCAATGTGGTCGCTCAGATGGCTCAGGCTCTGGCGTGCCGCCGGGGTATCGGGCAGAAGGAATACCCCGTCGCGCAGTACCGCGCAGCCCAGGGATTCGAGCGTGCGCAGCACGCGCATGCGCGCAGCCGGATCATCCGTGGGCAGGACAGTGACGTAGGCGAGCCAGCGCGCGCTGGCTGCGGCCCTGGCGCCTTCGGTGGCCATCGCTATCGGGCCCGAGCGTCTTGGCAGGCGGCGTGTTGCACAGCGGCGCGTCCGCCCTGTGTCAGATCTGCATCGCCATTGGCCGCCGCATTGTCCATGCTTGTCCCGTCCCAGATAAGCGATTTTATCAATTTGCACGAGCCGCTTCCAGCTAATCTCCGGCCAATCAGCCAACCTTATCAGTAAATCAAAATCTCTGGCTTGTGAGCGCACTCGCCACTGCGCACAATACTCGCAGTTTTGCTGTTGCGGGCTTGGGGCCAGGCCAGCAAACCAATTCAAAAAAGAGGCAAAAGGGATGTCCAAACTTGTCCATCCTCACGGAGGGGGATCGCTCAAGCCATTGCTGCTAGAGCGTGCTGCGCTGAAAGCGGAATTGGCGCGGGCGCAAGCGTTGCCGCGACTGCGGGTGTCGTCGCGCGAAAAAGGCGACCTCATCATGCTCGGCATCGGCGGCTTCACGCCGCTCGATGGCTTCATGACCCACGCCGACTGGCAGGGCGTATGCGACGGGTATCGCACGGCGGACGGCCTGTTCTGGCCGATTCCGATCACGCTTTCCGCCGACGCGCAGATGGCGGCGGGCATCAAGGCGGGCAGCGAACTCGCGCTCGTCGACCCCGATTCAGAGGAGATCCTCGCGACCATCAAGGTAACCGAGAAATACGCGATCGATAAGGCGCACGAATGCATGTCGGTGTTCCGCACCGCGGATGCCGATCATCCCGGCGTGAAAATGGTCCTGGGGCAGGGCGAGGTCAACCTCGCCGGCCCCGTCAAAGTGCTCTCCGACGGAGGCTTCAAGGAAAAATACGGCGCGCTGTTCATGACTCCGGCGGAAACCCGCGCCGAATTCGAACGCCTCGGATGGTCGAAGGTGGCGGCGTTTCAGACGCGCAATCCCATGCATCGCTCGCACGAGTACCTGGCCAAGGTGGCGATCGAGGTATGCGACGGCGTACTGGTGCATTCGCTGCTGGGCGCACTCAAACCCGGCGATATCCCGGCCGATGTGCGCACACGCGCAATCTCGGCGCTGATGGACAGGTATTTCGTGAAAAACACCGTAGTGCAGGCCGGCTATCCGCTGGACATGCGCTATGCCGGCCCGCGCGAAGCGCTGCTGCACGCGTTGTTCCGCCAGAACTACGGCTGCTCGCACCAGATCGTCGGCCGGGACCACGCCGGCGTGGGCAGCTATTACGGCCCCTTCGACGCGCACCATATTTTCGACCAGATTCCGGCCGGATCGCTGGAAACCCAGCCGCTCAAGATCGACTGGACTTTCTGGTGCTACCAGTGCGGCGGCATGGCGTCGGCGCGCACCTGCCCGCACGAAGAGAAGGACCGCCTGAATGTTTCCGGGACCAAGCTGCGCAAATGGCTGTCCGAAGGCAGCCCGGTGCCGGCCGAGTTCAGCCGGGCGGAGGTGCTTGCGATTCTGCGCGACTATTACGCCACGCTAGCAGCGCACGAAAAAGTCGAAGTGAAGCTCGCCGGACATTCCGCGCGCTAGCTCGAGAATTTGCTTTCCGAAATTGTTTTTTCTAGGAGGTAGTAACGATGCCGACATTCGTCCGTACCGAAAAATGCGACGGTTGCAAGGGGCAGGACAAGACCGCGTGCATGTATATTTGCCCGCACGACCTGATGCATCTGGACCGGGACGGTTCCGTGACTGGCCATTCGATGAAGGCCTACAACGTGGAACCGGAGCAGTGCTGGGAGTGCTATTCCTGCGTAAAGATCTGCCCGCAGAGCGCGATTGAGGTGCGCCATTACGCGGACATCGTGCCGCTGGGCGCCTCGGTGCAGCCGCTGCGCGGAACCGATTCCATCATGTGGACGATCAAGTTCCGCAACGGCACCATGAAGCGCTTCAAGTTCCCGATCCGCACCACGCCGGAAGGCTCGGCTGACCCCTACGGCGGCAAGCCGAAGGCGGACATGGCCGACATCGAAAAGCCCGACGTGCTGTTCACCAAGGGGCTGCACGCGGGCGACCGCAGCCAGTTCGTCAAGGGATAGACAGGCAATCATGGAGCGTCGCGCGTGGTTCGCTTGTTGTGCCCGCGCTTCGGACTGAGCTTTTTTACGGCAGAGGGCTACAGGGTTTAGCCCAAGCCGCACTGAGAAAGGGAAACTGCAATGGCTGAATACGTGTTTGGCAATCCTGAAATTATTGAAGAAGAAGTCGACATGCTCATCATCGGCGGCGGCATGGCCGCCTGCGGCAGCGCATTCGAGATCCCGCGGTGGATCGAGGGCACCGGCCTCAAGGTAAAGCTAGTGGACAAGGCGGCGCTGTCGCGCTCGGGCGCCGTGGCGCAGGGCCTGTCGGCGATCAACACCTACCTCGGCGAGAACGACCCTGCCGATTACGTGCGCTACGTGCGCAACGATCTGATGGGCATCGTGCGCGAAGACTTGATCTACGATGTCGGCCGCCATGTGGACGACTCGGTGCATAACTTCGAGGACTGGGGCCTGCCGATCTGGAAGGCCCAGGGCGACGAGGAGAAGAAACTGCGCGACGGCGGCAAGCCGGTGCGCTCCGGCAAGTGGCAGATCATGATCAACGGCGAGTCCTACAAGTGGATCGTGGCCGAGGCGGCGAAGAAAGCGCTGGGCATGGACAACATCCAGGAGCGCGTGTTCATCGTGCGCCTGATCAACGACAAGAACGACCCGACCCGCATCGCGGGGGCGGCGGGCTTCTCGGTGCGCGAGCACAAGCTCTATATCTACAAGTTCAAGGCCTGCATGCTTGCCGCCGGCGGCGCGGTGAACGTGTTCCGCCCGCGCTCGGTGGGCGAGGGCGGCGGGCGCGCCTGGTTCCCGGTATGGAACGCCGGCTCGACCTACTCGATGGCGGCCGAAGCCGGCGCCGAAATGACCATGATGGAAAATCGCTTCGTGCCGGCGCGCTTCAAGGACGGTTACGGCCCGGTAGGTGCATGGTTCCTGCTGTTCAAGGCCAAGGTACAGAACGGCATGGGCGAAGACTACGGCACGCTGCGCGGCGACAGCATCAAGGACGAAAAGCGCTTCGGCAAATACGGCCAGGGCGTGCCGGGCACCTGCCTGCGCAATCACATCATGCTGGAAGAGATGATCAACGGCCGCGGCCCGATTTTCATGGACACGCCGACCGCGCTGGCCAAGCTGGGCGAGAAAATGACGCCGAAGGAACTCAAGCACCTCGAAGCCGAGGCTTGGGAGGACTTCCTCGACATGACCATCAGCCAGTGCGGCATCTGGGCCGGCGAGAACGTCGAGCCGGAAAAAACCATGTCGGAGATCATGCCGACCGAGCCGTACCTGCTGGGTTCGCACTCCGGCTGCGCCGGTCTGTGGGTGTCGGGCCCGACCGATCTGCCCGGCGTGCCCAAGGAATGGTCCTGGGGCTATCGCAGCATGACTACGGTAAAGGGCCTGTTCTCGGCCGGCGACGGCGTCGGCGCCTCGGGTCACAAATTCTCCTCCGGTTCGCACGTCGAAGGTCGCATTGCCGGCAAGGCGATGGTCAAGTTCTGTCTCGACAACAAGGACTGGAAGCCCGAGCTCGATCGCTCGACGCAGGAACTCGTCGACGAGATCTACAAGCCGGTGCGCACCTTCCTCGAGCACAAGGACTACACCACGGCGATCGACATCAATCCCCACTACATCACGCCCAAGATGCTGCAGTTCCGGCTGCAGAAGATCATGGACGAGTACGTCGCCGGCGTGGGTACCTACTATCGTACCAACAAGAAGTTGCTCGAGATCGCGGAATTCAAGCTCGAGATGCTGAAGGAAGACTCGCTCAAGATGCGCGCGAAGGACCTGCACGAGTTGCTGCGCGCCTGGGAGAACTACCATCGCATCATGTCCGCCGAGGCGCACATGAAGCACATCCAGTTCCGCGAGGAAACCCGCTATCCGGGCTTCTACTACCACATGGACTACAACTACATCGATGATGAGAACTGGAAGTGCTTCAGCAATTCCACCTATGACAAGAAGACGAAGAAGTGGACGCTGAAAAAAGTCCCGTACGTTCAGGTAATCAAGTAGCCGCTGCGCCGATCAGGCGCTAGTTAGGGGCGGTAACGAGACGAGGGGATACCTCCCCTCGTGCTCCCCTAGATCGGGCCGTAGCAAAAGGCGTTTTGCTACGGGTTCTTTGGTAGAGGGTCTGGGTATAATCTATCCAGACCCTCTTGTCTTTTTGGCCAAACAATCGGACACCATCATGAGTATCGACATACGGCTCCCGCCGCCCGAATCCGGGCCGGGTGAACAAGTGATCAAGGAATACAGCGATCCCAGCCCGATGACGCCGGTCCAGCCGGTGCAGCTCGGTCCGGACGACGCATTCCAGTTCCGCTGCCACAAGGGCATCGCCTGTTTCAACAAGTGCTGCCAGAACATCGATATCATGCTTGCGCCCTATGACATCCTGCGCCTGAAAAAGCGCCTCGGGCTGTCGTCGCGCGACTTTATCGACAACTTCACCCGCGACTTCCAAATGGACGGCCATGGCATGCCGGGGCTGAAGCTTGCGACCAAGGACGAATCCCCGGCCTGCGTGTTCCTGCGGCCCGAAGGCTGCGGCGTGTACGAGGACCGGCCCTCGGCTTGCCGCTACTACGCGCTTGGGCTCCTCTCGATGCGCAAGAAAGATTCGCCCACCGACGAAGATTCGTATTTCGTGGTGAAGGAAGACCACTGCCTCGGCCACCAGGAGGCAAAGACGCAGACGGTGCGCGACTACCGCAAGGAGCAGGGGCTGGAGGACTACGACGCGATCAACCGCGAGTGGCGCCAGATCGTGCTGAAAAAACGCTCCAGCGGCCCGACCATAGGCAAGCCCTCCGAGCGCAGCATGGAACTGTTCTACCTTGCAAGCTACAACCTCGACGGTTTTCGCGAATTCATTTTCAGCTCCGGTTTCACCGATCTGTTCGAACTCGATGCGGCGGAAAAGCAGGTGCTGTTCGAGAACGACGAGGCGCTGCTGCGCTTTGCTTTCCGCTTTCTCAAGCAAGCGCTGTTCGGGGAGACGACTATCCCGGTGAGGGCCGATGCGGCCGAAACGCGGCGTGAACGCTATCGGCAGAGAGTGGAACAAATGGAGCGCGAGGGCGTCGAGCGCAAGGTGCTCGATCAGGACGCGCAGTACGCCAGCCTCGACGACGAAGGCCCGACGGACGAATGAACGACCTGCACGACACCCGGCGCCTGGACGCCGACCTCGACCGCATCGAGGCCGAACCCTATTACGAGCCGGTGGGGGGGGAAGTCGCGTTGTTCGAGGCAGCCTGGGCGAGCCGGGTGCCGGTGCTGCTGAAGGGTCCTACAGGCTGCGGCAAGACGCGCTTCGTCGAGCACATGGCCTGGCGCCTGGCGCGACCGCTGGTCACGGTGTCTTGCCACGACGACCTCACCGCCTCCGACCTCGTCGGGCGCTTTCTTATCGTGGACGGCGAAACCGTGTGGGTGGACGGGCCGCTCGCGCGTGCGGTGCGTTCAGGCAGCCTGTGCTATCTCGATGAGATCGTGGAAGCGCGCAAGGACACCACCGTGGTGATCCACCCGCTTGCCGACAAGCGCCGCATCCTGCCAATGGAAAAGCGCGGCGAACTTCTGCGCGCGCCGGCGGAGTTCATGCTCATCCTTTCCTACAACCCGGGCTACCAGAGCGTGCTGAAGGAGTTGAAGCATTCGACGCGGCAGCGCTTCGTCGCCATCGAGTTCGACTACCCGCGCGCCGACCTCGAGGCGCAGATAGTCGTCACCGAGACCGGCATCGACGCGTCCACGGCAGAGCGCCTGGTGAAATTCGCCGCGATGACGCGCAACCTCAAGGGCAGCGGCCTGGACGAAGGCGCGAGCACGCGCCTGCTGGTGCATGCGGCGCAGTTGATGCGCCGCGGAGTGGTGCCGCGCGCCGCCTGCGCCGCGGCGATCTCGCTCGCCTTGAGCGACGATCCGGAAATGCTCGCCGCGATCGACGAGCTCGCGTCGGCAGTGTTCTGATGCACCGCCCGTGCGCATAGGAGGGGTTGGGGCCCCTCCGCCTCACCCGGGCCTAGTGCGGGCCGTTAACTGCTCGTGCCTGTAATGCGCGGCAAATTGGACGCGGGCACCGGTGTAGCTTCAAATCGAACGGAATAGATCCGCCATGCGCGCGACCGATCTTCCTTACTCGCGGGCCGAACTCGAGGAAAAGCTCGACGACATCCTTTGCGCCGCGCTGTCTTCGCGGCGCAGCGCTGCCGCGATAGCGGCAGGCATCGCGCCGCTTTCCAGAACGCAGCAGGAATTCGTGCTCGCTTGGGCCCAGGTCGCGGCGCAGAACGTCGCGGAGCTGGGCTATCAGTTCACGGCGCAGGCGCCGCAGGCCCTGGCGCTGTTCGGCCAGACCGGGACCGAGAAATGGCTGCTGCGTGCCCTGGACGCGTACGACAAGCAGGGGCTGTATCCGGCCTGCGCCGCGCTGAAGGATGTTGCCGGCTTCAAGCGCCACAGTGACGCCGCCGGGGAGGGCGTGGCGCTCACCGACGTGACGCGCGTGCTCGAACTGTTCCTGCGCGGCCTGGCTGGGCGCGGGCTGCAGCTCGAAGCCGCGGACGACACCTGGACCGACACCGAGACGATCTTCCTGCCCGCGCGCATCGCCGCGTATGCTGCGCGCGAGCAGAATTTCCGCCTGTACAAGGCGATTGTGGTGCATCACTGGGCCCAGGCGCGTTACGGCAGCTTCAACGCCGAACTCGCGCCGGTGCTCGCGGCCTATGTCGCGCCCGAACGCGCCCTCGAATGGCTCAATCTGCTGGAAGCGATCCGGCTGGAAAGCCAGGTGGGGCGGTCCTATGCCGGACTCGCCGCCTTGCTCGCTTCACTGCGCGCGGATCTTCCGGCAAGCCTCGCCGCGGCCAAGGCGCGTCTGTCGCAGGCCGACAGCTCGGTCGCCGACAGCCTTTTGCTGCTGCGCGAGCTCTATCCGCTGCAGCCGCCCGCGCCTTTCCCCTACATGGGCAGCTTGCATCCGCAGCGCGCAGCCGAGGTGCGCGAGCAGCGCATCGCGAAGGATCGGCGCGCGCTCTACAACGAGCTCGCACAATTGCGGCTGGCCGCGCAGGCCGAACGCGGGGAGCCGCAGCCGGGCGAGCCCGAGCTCGACGCGGAAAGCTCATTCGACACCCTGGAGTTCGAGCTGCAGATCGACGGGGAGGTGGTGGCGCCTCCAGAGGAAGTCGCCAGGCTGATGCGTTCGATCATCCAGGACTTCGGCGAGATTCCGGAGGAGTACCTGCTTGCTTCCGGCCCGGGTGCCTACGCGCCGGATGCACTGCCTGCGGGCGAAGCCGCAGGCGAACTTGGCGAAAGCCAGGCCGCGGGTGGCAGGCTGTATGACGAGTGGGATTTCCGCCGGCGCGACTACCGCAAGGACTGGTGCGTGCTGTTCGAGTCCGACGTGCTGCCGGGGGATCCCGGCTACGTCGCCGCGGTGCGCGCGCGCTACGCCGGCCAGATCGCTCAGTTGCGACGCCGCTTTGAGGTGCTGCGCGGCGAGGACAGGCTCGCGCGGCGCCAGAGCGAAGGCGAGGATATCGACTTCGACGCCGTGGTCGAGGCCTATGCCGACCGCGCCGGCGGCATCGAAGCCTCGGAGCGCCTGTTCGTACAGCGCCGGCGCAGCGAGCGCAACATCGCCGTGATGTTCATGGTAGACATGAGCGGCTCGACCAAGGGTTGGATCAATGCCTGCGAGCGCGAAGCGCTGGTGCTGCTTTGCGAGGCGCTGGAAGCGCTTGGCGACCGCTACGCCATTTACGGCTTCTCCGGATGGACGCGCAAGCGCTGCGAGATCTACCGCATCAAGTCCTTCGGCGAGGACTACGGCGAGGCGGTACGTGGCCGTATAGCCGGGGTGGAGCCGCGGGATTACACGCGCATGGGCGTCGCGATTCGGCATCTCACCGGCATCCTCAACGAGGTCGAGGCGAAGACGCGCATTCTGTTCACTCTATCCGACGGTAAACCCGACGATTTTCACGACGGCTACCGCGGCGACTATGGCATCGAGGACACGCGCCAGGCGCTGATCGAAGCGCGCCAGTCCGGCATCCATCCTTTCTGCGTCACCATAGACGAAGAGGCGCGCGACTATCTGCCGCACATGTACGGACGGGCGAACTGGGTGCTGATAGACGACGCGGGACAGTTGCCGCTCAAAACGGCGGATGTGTATCGGCGCATGACCAGCTGAAGCGCTGCGCCGCGCCGGCCGCCGGCGAAAACTTGGGAAAGAGCCGCGCCTGCATTACAATTATGGTCTGGGCGCCTGCCCCACACCTTCACTTCATCCGCACTGCCAATTTCACCTCCTGGAGCTCCCCGTTGCAGATCGTTTGCCTTGATTTGGAAGGCGTGCTGGTCCCCGAAATCTGGATCGAGTTTTCACGGCGCACCGGTATTGCCGAGTTGGCGCGAACCACGCGCGACGAGCCGGATTACGACAAACTGATGCGCGGCCGCATCGACATACTCGGCGCGCGCGGGCTGGGCCTGCCCGATATCCAGAGGGTCATTGCCGGCATGCGCCCGCTGGCGGGCGCGCGCGAGTTCCTCGACTGGCTGCGTGGGGAATATCAGGTGGTGATCCTGTCGGACACCTATTACCAGTTTGCGGCGCCGCTGATGCGCTCGCTCGGCTATCCGACGCTGTTCTGCCACGAACTCGTGGTCGAGCCGGGCGGTCGCGTGCGCGACTACCGGCTGCGCATGCAGGACCAGAAACGCGCTTCGGTTCGAGCCTTCAAAGAGCTCAATTTTCGCACCATTGCCGCGGGCGATTCCTACAACGACACCAGCATGCTGGCCGAAGCCGATGCGGGAATCCTGTTCTGCCCCCCCGCTAATGTGGCAGCCGAGTTTCCGCAGTACCCGGTGGCCGGCGACTATGACGAACTGCGGCGGGCCGTCGCCGACGCCAGCGGCGCCTGAGGCGTATCCTACGGGTATCCGGTTGCTGACATTGATCTGGAGACCAAAATGAGCGACGCGAAGAAGAAAAGCAGGCCGCATTCCCTATCCGCCAAACCGGCCGACAGTGCCGACCGCACGCTCGATGTGCTGCATTTCGAACGCGATCCGCTGCGCGCCATCTTTGCGCCGAAAAGCGTGGCGGTGATCGGCGCGACCGAGAAAGAGGGCAGGGTCGGGCGCACGGTGCTGTGGAACCTCATAAGCAATCCATTTGGCGGCACTGTCTATCCGGTCAACAAGCAGCACCATCACGTGCTTGGGATCAAGGCCTATCCGACAATAGGCAGCATACCCGAGCCGGTCGATCTGGCGGTCATCGTCACACCCGCCCCGACGGTGCCGGGGATCGTCGGCGAGTGCGTCGCTGCGGGCGTGAAAGGCGCGATCATCATCTCCGCCGGGTTCAAGGAGGCGGGAGCCGCCGGACTGGATCTAGAACGCCAGATCACCGAACAGGCGCGCGGCAAGATGCGCCTGATCGGTCCAAACTGCCTCGGCGTGATGCGACCCAGGACGCACCTGAATGCCACCTTTGCGAGCGCAATGGCGCGTCCAGGCACGGTCGGCTTCATCAGCCAGAGCGGGGCGCTGCTTACAGCCGTGCTCGACTGGAGCTTTCGCGAAAACGTCGGCTTCAGCGCCTGTGTTTCCGTCGGCTCGATGCTCGACGTCGACTGGGGCGATCTGATCAACTTTCTTGGCGATGATCCGCACACGCACAGCATCATGATTTACATGGAGTCCATCGGCGACGCGCGCTCCTTCATCTCCGCCGCGCGCGAAGTCGCGCTGACCAAGCCGATCATCGTGATCAAGGCGGGGCGCACCGCGGCTGCCGCAAAGGCTGCGGCCTCGCACACCGGCGCGCTCGCCGGCAGCGACGATGTGCTCGACGCGGTGTTCCGCCGCTGCGGCGTGCTGCGCGTCAACTCGATTTCCGACCTGTTCTACATGGCTGAGGTGCTGGCCAAACAGCCGCGCCCATCGGGCCCGCGCCTTAGCATCGTCACCAATGCCGGCGGGCCGGGCGTGCTCGCCACCGACACCTTGATAGCGCTCGGCGGCGAACTGGCCGAGTTGTCAGACGAATCGATCGGGGCGCTGGACAAGGTGCTGCCGCCGCACTGGAGCCATGGCAATCCGATCGACATCTTGGGCGACGCCGATCCGGAGCGCTACGCGCAGGCGCTCGCGATCGCAGCAAAGGACCCGAACAGCGACGGGCTGCTGGTGGCGCTTACGCCCCAGGCGATGACCGATCCGACCGAAACGGCAAGGCGCTTGACCGCGTTCGCCGTGACCCGCGGCAAACCGGTGCTCGCGAGCTGGATGGGCGGGAAGGACGTGGCCGCGGGCGAGGCGATTCTGAACCAGGCGAACATCCCGACCTTCGGTTATCCGGACACCGCGGCGCGCATCTTTACCCTGATGTGGCGCTATGCGTATAACCTGCGCGGCCTGTACGAAACGCCGATGCTGGTGGAGCCCGCGGCGGATGCGGTGCCGGACCGGGCGCGCGTAGACCGGCTCATCCGCGACGCGCGCGCGTCCGGCCGCAGCTTGCTTTCCGAGTTCGAGTCGAAGCAGGTGCTGGCGGCGTATGGCATTCCCACCGTGCCGACGCGCATTGCAGGCAGCGAAGACGAAGCAGTGCAATGCGCCGACGAAATCGGCTATCCGGTGGTGCTTAAACTGCATTCGCACACGATCAGCCACAAGACCGACGTGGGCGGCGTGCGCTTGAATCTCGCCGACGCGCAGGCGGTGCGAGGCGCGTACCGCGCGATCGAATCTGCGGTGAAGGCGGGGAACAAAGCGCCGGCAGGCGGCGGCGAAGGCTTTCTTGGCGTGGCGGTGCAGGCCATGGTCAAGCTCGACGGCTACGAGCTGATCGTCGGCAGCAGCATCGACACGCAATTCGGCCCGGTGCTGCTGTTCGGCGCGGGCGGACAGCTGGTCGAAGTGTTCCGCGACCGCGCGCTGTCGCTGCCGCCGCTCAATACCACGCTGGCGCGGCGCATGATGGAGCAAACGACGATCCACAAGGCACTGCTCGGCGTGCGCGGCCGCGCTCCGGTGGACCTCGACGCGCTCGCGCGCCTGCTGGTGCAGTTCAGCCAGCTGGTCGTGGAGCAGCCCTGGATCAAGGAGATCGACATCAACCCGCTGCTCGCTGCCGCAGGGGACGCGGGAATCATCGCGCTCGATGCGCGCATCGTGCTGCACGCGGCGGATATCGGCGAGGATCAATTGCCCCGGCTCGCGATTCGTCCTTACCCGACGCAATACGTTTCGGCGTGGACGTCGAAGGGCGGCATGGCGGTCACCATTCGTCCGATTCGTCCCGAGGACGAGCCGCTGATAGTGAAGTTCCATGCGACCCTGTCGGAACAAAGCGTTTATACGCGCTACTTCCACTTTATCCAGTACAACCAGCGCGTCGCTCACGAACGCCTGACGCGGCTGTGCTTCATCGATTATGACCGCGAGATGGCGCTGGTGGTCGAGCGCGCGGATCCCAAGACGGGCGAGCGCGCCATTCTTGCGATAGGGCGCCTGAGCAGGTTGCACCAAACGGCGGAAGCCGAGTTCGCCATTCTGGTCAGCGATGCCTACCAGCGACACGGCTTCGGCGGCGAGCTGCTGCGCCGCCTGGTGCAGATCGGGCGCGACGAAAAGCTCAAGCGCATCGTCGCCACCATCCTGGCCGAGAACGTCGCCATGCAACACGTCTCGCGCAAGATCGGGTTCAAGCTGAAGCGCGACGAATCGGAACTGCACGCGGAACTGGATCTGTCAAAGGCGTGAAGCGCAAGGCGCGGACTCGCCCGGGGCTGCTTTCGCCGAAGATTTTGAGGCTGACGTTCCACCTTTCCCGTAGTTGCGCCTGATCGGGACAAAAGCGGGAACGACTGGGCGCTCAAGCTACGGCTCGGCTAACGGTGGGCGGTCCGCGAAATGGTGTTGAGCAAAGGAGGTGCGCAGTTGTTGCCGAACCGCGTCGATGACGCTGTCCCAGTCCCCGAGGGCTGGCTGCCGGAAAAGCCGTGCGCTCGGATACCAGGGACTATCTTCACGCTCTACCAACCAGCGCCAGTCCGGGGCAAACGGCAGCAGTATCCACAGCGGCTTTCCCAGCGCACCGGCAAGATGGGCCACCGAGGTGTCGACCGAGATCACCAGATCCATAAGGGATACAAGGGCAGCGGTGTCCGAGAAGTCCTTGAGTTCCGAACCAAAGTGCAGAATTTGCTTATTCGCCGCCAGAACCGGCTCATCCTCAGGGCGCACCGCGTTCTGCAGGCTCACTAGCGTCACGCCCAGATCCCCCAGTGCTACCAGCCTGCCCAAGGCGATGGAGCGGTTGTGGTCGTTCTTGTGGATGGGACTGCCCGACCAGACAAGCCCGACTTTTGGCGCCTGTCTCCGCCCGAGCCTTTCGGCCCATTTCTTGACCGCGGGCGCGCGGGCGCTCAGATAGGGAACTGAGCAAGGAATACTCTCCAGGCGCGTGTTGAACGCAAGCGGCAGGCTCAACAACGGGCAATGCAAATCAAATGCAGGCAGGGGCTCGCCTTGGCTCAAGACTTGATGCGGGCCGGGGACGTCCGACAGCAGTGGCCTAAGTGTCGGTTGCACCTCCAGGATTACTCTGGCGCCTTTCTCGGCGACCGCTTGCGTGTAACGAACAAACTGGATGGTGTCGCCTAAGCCCTGCTCGGCATGCAGCAGGATGGTCTTGCCCTTAATGTCTTCCCTGCCCAGCCAAAGCGGTTGCGAGAAATTGCGCCTCGGCGAGGCGAAAGAATCCCGCTTCCATCTCCACTCATATTTTTCCCAGCCGCGCTCAAAATCGCCGATCAGGAGCCGACACATACTTTCATTGCAATGCGCATCGGCATGGTCGGGTTTGATCGCGAGCGCCCGGTCGTAACAGGTGAGGGCATCGTCGTAACGTTTGAGTTCCAGCAAGGCATTGCCGCGGCATATTAACGCCTCGGCAAAGTCGGGTTTGATCGCGAACGCCTTGTCGTAGCAGGCCAGTGCCTCGTCGTAGCGCTTGAGTTCTTTCAAAGGATTACCGCGATTGCTTAGCGCTTCGGCAAAGTCGGGTTTGATCGCGAGCGCCTGGTCGTAGCTGGCGAGGGCTTCGTCGTAGCGTTTGAGTTCGTGTAAGGCATCGCCGCAGCCGCTAAAGGCCTCGGCAAAGTCGGGCTTGATCGCGAGCGCCTTGTGGTAGCTGGCCAAGGCCTCATGGTAGCGCTTGAGTTTATGCAAGGCATTGCCGCGGTTGATCAACGCCTCGGCAAATTCGGGCTTGATCGCGAGCGCTTGGTCGTAGCAGGCGAGGGCCTCATCGTAGCGCTCGAGTTTGTATAGGACAACGCCGCGGTTGTATGCCGCTTCGGCAAAGTCGGGCGTGATCGCGAGCGCCTGGTCGTAGCTGGCGAGGGCCTCGTCGTAACGCTTGAGTTCATGCAGGGCGAGGCCGCGATTGCTTAGCACTTCAACAAAATCAGGTTTGATCGCGAGCGCCTTGTCGTAACAGGCCAGGGCCTCCTCGTAGCGCCTGAGTTCCTTCAGCACATTGCCGCAATTGCTTAGCGCGTCGGTATAGTCTGATTTGATCAAGAGCGCTTTTTCGTAGCAGACGAGGGCGTCGTCGTAGCGCTTGAGCTGGTATAGGGCAACGCCGCGGTTGTATGACGTTTCGGCAAAATCGGGCTTGATCGACAGTGCCTGGTCATAGCTGGCCAGGGCCTCGTGGTAGCGCTCGAGCTTTTGCAGGGCATTGCCGCGGTTGATCAACGCAACAACGTAGTCGGGCGCGAGTGCGAGCGCCTGGTCGTAGCTGGCCAGGGCCTCATCGTAGCGTTTGAGTTCTTGCAGGGCAT
>Ga0307377_10000872_pt1 | contig 40038 bp, 28 predicted proteins | sample TR3MG_FD_202535 | JGI IMG/M metagenome (GOLD analysis project Ga0307377, IMG submission 202535) | Soil microbial communities from Risofladan, Vaasa, Finland - TR-3 | ecosystem: Environmental > Terrestrial > Soil > Coastal area > Acid sulfate soil | place: Finland: Risofladan, Vaasa | collected...
GTTCGGGCTGCTCGAATGCGGCGAAGTGCCCGCCCTTGGTCATCTCGCTCCAGTGGCGTATATCGGTGAAGTCGCTTTCCATCCAGCGCCGCACCGGTGGGACGATCTCCTTGGGGAACACGGCCACGCCGGTCGGCACTTTGACCTGGTGCGCCGCGCCGCGGCGGCCGAAGCTCTCCCAATAGAGGCGGGCGGATGATGCGGCGCTGGCCGACACCCAGTACAGCATCACGTTGTCCAGCAGTTCGTCCCGGCTGAGGACGTTCTCCGGATGCCCGTCGCAGTCGGTCCACGCCCAGAATTTCTCCAGGATCCAGGCGGCCTGTCCGGCCGGCGAGTCGGTGAGACCATAGCCGACGGTCTGTGGCCGCGTCGCCTGTTCCTTCGAGTAGCCCGAATCCCAGTCCCGGTAGTACTTGATCGCCTTCAACGTCCTCGCCTCTTCGGGCGTGGGATCGCCGTCGACCTTGGGTCGGGTTCCCATGGCCAGGGTGATGTGGATGCCCAAGCAATGTTCCGGGTCCTGCGCGCCCAGCGACGCAGTTACGGCCGAACCCCAGTCGCCGCCCTGCGCGCCGTAGCGCCGGTAAGCCAGCCGGTCCATCAGCGCCGCCCACGCGGCGGCGATGCGGTCCACGCCCCAGCCCGCGGTCTTGGGCTTGCCCGAGAAGCCGAAGCCCGGCAAGGAGGGACAGACCACGTGGAAGGCATCGGCGGCGTCGCACCCGTGAGCGGTGGGGTTGGTGAGCGGCTCTATGACTTTTTGGAACTCGACGACCGAGCCGGGCCAGCCGTGGGTGATGAGCAGAGGCATCGCCCCGGGGTGCGGAGAGCGCACATGCAAAAAGTGGATGGCGAGTCCGTCGATGTCGGTGGTGTACTGCTCGAAACGATTGAGCAGGGCTTCGCGCTTGCGCCAGTCGTATCCGTCAGCCCAGTAAGCGCAGACCTCCTTGATCCAGGCGAGCGGCGTGCCCTGGCTCCAGTCGTCGACCACCTCCGCCTCAGGCCAGCGGGTGTTGCGCAGCCGCGCGCGCAGATCGTCGAGTACCGCATCGCCGACGGCGATGCAAAATGGTTTGATGGCCTCGCTCATAGTCGCTGTTCTCTCAGGAAGTTCCGGATAGTCGCCAAGCACCGGTTCATAGGCTACGCATACCGCAATAGCGCTTACGCTGTCGACTCCAGGCTTGCAGGGATGGGATCGCCGACGCGAGGAAGACAGCGCTCGTCGCAGCTGGAAACTGTATCACGGACGCTATGTGCTGCCGCGCCATGCCATGGAGGTCGAGCAGCGAGTCTTACCCGGATGGCGCCGCCGGTTTGTCTATGACGAAGACGACGAAGGGCCAGAGCGGGACGCCGATATGCTTGACGAACATGATCCGGCCGCCGGTCCGCTCGAGGGTCGAAAGGACGTCTACGGCGCGGCAGCCCATGGACAGCCAGGGGAAGCGCCAGGCAACGTTTTCGACCTTGTCGGCGAGCCATCTGGCGAAACGGCCTTCGGGCTCAGCCGAGTGCGCGCAGCCGAGTTTGCCGCCGGGACGCAGCACGCGGTAGAGTTCGAGCGCGCCTTTGTCCGGATCGTAGAGGGGACACAGGCTGTAGGTCGAAAGAACGACGTCGAAGCTGGCGTCGGGGAAGGGGAGGCGGCACATATCGCCAGTGCCGAACTCGAGCCGCGCACCGAGGCCTTCGAGCGCGGCCTTGGCGCGCGCGACGTCGAGCATATCGTCGCTGAGGTCGAACAGCGTGACTTTGCCGTGCTCGCCGACCTTGCGCGCGGCCATCAAGCCGGTGCTGCCTGTGCCGGCGCCGCAGTCGAGCACGCGGTCTCCTTCGCGTACGGCGGCTTCGACCAGCATTTCGCGGCCGCGCTGGTCGGCCGCCGCAGTGATGAGGCGGTGCTGCCAATCGTAGCGCCCTGCGAGACGGGCGTAGATCGCAGTCAGACTGTCGAGGCCGAGCGCTTGTCTCACGGCGAGGTTTCCCGGCGAGCTACCGAAGATCGCCAATGCGCTGCGCTTTTTTGCTCCCCTTAACGTTCACGCAAGTTCCCCCCTTGGAAAGCCGACGATCACGATCGGCAAAAAAGCTACGCTTGCGGAAATCCAAAGTCAACCACGGCGCTGATGGGTGTATCGGCTGAATTTACGCTACGGCCATTGGCGCAGCGCCTCGCCGGGCCGCTCGCATACACGCTTGGCAGCGCCATCCTGCCAGTGCTAGCAACACTGCTGCGGAAACTCATGGTGTAATTTTCAGCGTTAGCCGTCCGACACCCAACGTAACGGAGGATCCGCTGAAATGGAATTTCTGGATGCGATCGAGTCACAGATGGTTTCCAATCGCCTTCCTCTGGCGGGCATTTCGATAGCGGCGCTGCCTTGCGCGGACACGCCCCTGGTTTTGTCCTTGCATTGGCACGGATTCATAGAGCATGAAAAAGAAACCGAACTCGGTCGGCAATTCCGCTACGAGTCCGTCCCGTCATCGTGCCTGCAAGTCACTCGGCGTTGGCGCGACTTGCGCGACCTCGAGAACGCGGTCATGGACGTTGCATGGGAGCTCGGGTCCTGGGACCTCACGCGCCACGAGATGCGTCCGTGCATGCGGCCCGGTGCGCCCACGCAGGAAGCGATCGAATGCCATATGGCTTTCGGGCAGCCGCATCCTTATGTCGAAGCGGAGCTTGCGCCGGTCTCGGAGGTGCACGACGCCGAGGACTTGCTCGACACGGCCGGGCGACGCGGTTATCTGCTGTGGCGTTTCCGGCCGGTGCGCGGCGGCATGTGGGAGGAGGTCAGCGAAGATGCCTCGCTGGAGCCCGGCGGCTACCGCAACCCGCCGTGCCCCCAAATAAGTTGCGAGTTCGGCGACACGCGCTGCCTGCGGCAACCGCGCAGCGTTGTCTATCGATTCGGCTACTTTGCGGAAACTGCCCGGCAGCTCGGGTACCGCAGCGCGATAGTGGCCGACCGCTGACCGCAATCCCCCGACGTCGGTGGTTGCCGCACCTGGCGCTTGCGCAGAACCGCCCGTCTAACTATAGTGCGCCGATGGCGCACGACCACGATCACGACGAAGAGCACTCGGAGTTGTCCGAAACGCAGTTGCGCGTGCGCGCGCTCGAGACGATCCTCACCGAGAAAGGCTATGTCGATCCGGCTGCGCTCGACGCACTGATCGAAACCTACGAAACGAAAGTCGGCCCGCGCAACGGCGCGCGCGTGGTGGCCAAGGCCTGGAGCGATCCCGCCTATCGCGCCTGGCTGCTCAAGGACGCGAATTCCGCGATCGCCTCGGTCGGCTATGCCGGACGCCAGGGCGAACACATGGTGGTGCTGGAGAACACGCCTGCGCGCCACAACATGGTGGTGTGCACCCTTTGCTCCTGCTACCCGTGGCCGGTGCTCGGCCTGCCGCCGGTCTGGTACAAATCGGCGCCCTATCGTTCGCGCGTGGTTGCCGACCCGCGCGGCGTGCTGCGCGAGTTCGGCGTGGAGTTGCCCGCCGACACCGAAATCCGCGTCTGGGATTCGACCTCCGAAGTGCGCTACCTCGTGCTGCCGATGCAGCCCGAGGGCAGCGCAGGCTGGGGCGAGGAAAAACTCGCCGAGCTTGTTACCCGCAACAGCATGATAGGCACCGGCCTGCCGAAGCGTCCCGGGGCGCTCGCGTGACCGAAGGCGCGCATGACATGGGCGGTGCGCGCGGCTTCGGCGAGGTGATCGAGGAGCCGAACGAACCGCCGTTCCACGCCGAATGGGAGCGGCGCGCGTTCGCGCTCACGCTGGCGATGGCGATACCCGGCGAGTGGAACATCGACATGTCGCGCGCGGCGCGCGAAAACCGGCCGCCGCAGGATTATCTGTCGAAGAGCTATTACGAAATCTGGCTCGCCGGCCTGGAACGGCTGATGGCTGAACGCGGGCTGGTCGCGCGCGACGAGATCGAGGCCGGCCGCGTGCTGCATCCGCCGTCGCCGATCAAGCGCAGGCTGTTGCGCGAGGACGTCGCCCAGGCGCTCTACCGCGGCGCGCCGACCGCGCGCGAGCCGACGACCCCGGCCCGCTTCAAGGCCGGCGATCGCGTGCGCGCGCGCAGCATCGATCCGCCGACCCACACGCGGCTGCCGCGCTATGTGCGCGGCCATGCCGGCGTGGTCGAACTCGTGCACGGCTGCCATGTGTTCCCCGACAGCAACGCGCTCGGCGCGGGTGAAGACCCGCAATGGCTGTACACGGTGTGCTTCGAGGGCGCGGAACTGTGGGGCGCCGGCGCCGATCCGACCGTCAAAGTGTCGGTCGATGCCTGGGACGCTTATCTGGAGCCGGCCTGATGGCGCTGGACCAGAGCGCCGCGGCGCGCGCGGCGGCCAGTGTGCCCGGCATTCCCCAAGACGCCGCCGGCCCGGTGTTCCGCGAGCCCTGGGAGGCGCAGGCCTTCGCCATGACGCTCGCCTTGCATGAGCGCGGCCTGTTCAGCTGGAAGGAATGGGCCGACGCGCTGGCAGTCGAGATCAAACGCGCGCAGGCGGCCGGCGACCCCGACACCGGCGAAACCTACTATCAGCACTGGCTCGCCGCGCTGGAACGGCTGGTGGCGCAAAAAGGCGTGGCCACGCGCGAGGCGCTGACGCGCTACCGCGACGCCTGGGATCGCGCCTGCGAGCGCACGCCGCACGGACAGCCGATCGAGTTGAAGGCGGACGACTTCCGTTAGCGGACCGCCGAGCAATCCTTGCCGTTGCGGGCCGATCAAGCCCGTTCAGGCCGAAGCGACAAGCTCGCGCGCTCGATCTCGCAGCGGGGAAAAGACCCATGCGGGAGTACAAGCCGGCACCTATCAAAACGCGGGTCCAACCCCTCGCTTAAGAAGGTGTGCGCAAAAGTGCGCGTCGCCTTGGCACCACCTTTGGCATAATAGGGGCAATGAAAACATATATTGCCGCTCTCTCCCTGGCGTTCGCCGCCGCGCTCAGCAGCAACGTCCAGGCGACGCCGCTGGAAGAGATCAACGATTTGCCGGTGTCCAGGCTCGAGTTCAGCAGCTTCAAACTGGAAGTTGCTCTCGACGAAATCAAGGATTGGCCGTATCCGATCGACGGAGCCAGCGTTTCCTACCAGGTCGACCCGGACCAAATCGAAATTCTCGTCGCCGTGAAGATCGCCCCCGATGTGCCGTTTCCCGCGGCCTGTGCCCGAACCCTAGGGCGGGTGCGCGAGTTCCTGTACGTCGACGCCAACGGGAATGCGCGTATGGGGCGGTCCAATTTGGGTTCCTATTTCACCGGGCCCTGGCTTGGCAAAGTGCGGGAACTCGCTTTGCGCACCCTGGATGCAAGCACGCGCATACGGGTCGATGTCGTCAGGCGCGGCAGTTGCCGTGCGGCGCTCATCAAAGCGCCAATCACGTACGCGCCGACATCCACGAAGTGACGCGCAGCTCGCGCTGGAGCTCAGGCGCGGGCGCGGCTTTTCGCCCCCGTCCCTTTGGCGGCGGCCGTCAACCAATCGATGAACAGCTGTTCGGCGCTTTTGCTTTTGGCGCCGTCTTCGCGGCGGGCAAGGTAGTACGCACCAGAAATCACTGTTGGGGTGGCAAACAGGGTAACCAGGCGGCGGGTGGCCAGTAGCCGCTCCACGAAGAGCAGGGGGACCAAGGCGACGCCAAGGCCGTCTTCGGCGGCCTGAATGGCGAAGAATGTCTGGTCGAAATGCAACCGGTGCTTGAAACTCGTTTCACTCAGACGATTTGCCTCGCACCACACCGGCCAAAGATCGGGGCGCGCGCGAATGTAGATGAGCTTATGCGCGGCGAGTTGTTCCGGGCGCCGCATCGTCTTGAGGCCCTTCCACTTGGGGCTCACTACCGGGGCGATCCGCTCCGGCATCAACTTGATCGAAGGAAGGCCTTTCAACTGGGCTGGATCGCGGCGTATGGCGAGACTGAAATCCCCGGATCGCTCTACGGGTGCGACCGAGGTCGAAATGGCAACCTCGATATCCGGATGCTGATTCTGGAACGACGCCAGTCGCGGTATCAGCCAGTGCATCGCAAAGGTGGGAATGCAATCGAGTTTTACGAGTTCACGATCGCGACTGGCGCCTGCGTCCTCGCTCGCGCGGTCGATGGCGGATAGGGCGCCTCCGACCTTGGCGAAGTAGATCGCGCCGGCATCCGTGAGCTTGACCGATCGGTAGCCTCTTTCGAACAGCAGGACACCGAGGTGGTCTTCGAGCGTGTGAATTTGTCTGCTTATCGCGCCGGGCGTCACGCACAGCTGCGAGGCGCCGTCCTTGATGCTGCCGCAGCGCGCCGCCACGACAAACGCACGTACCGCATTCAATGGACAGTTTCGCGCCATCTCGATTCCTCGCGTGAGGATTTCTCAAGTCATGCCGGCCAAATTATACGTTGAGCGGCGGGTCGTCATTTTATAGAGTGCAAGGCGTTCAACCGATTTTGCAAAGGGCGGCTGGAACACTATGGGGCTGGGGTGGTGGTTTTTCTGGCTGTGCATGAGCCGCGTGGCGAATGCGCTGATCTTCTCGGCCTATGCCGGCGTGATGTCGCTTTGCGCGGCCGCCTGGCATCTCTCTTCCGCCGAGGCGGGCGCCGTGCAAAGCGCCTGGCATGTCGGCTACCTCGTTTCGCTCGTGCTGGTGGGAATTCTGGCCGACCGCATCGGCGCGAAGGCCATTTACCTGCGTACCGGGGTTGCGGCCGGACTGAGTGCCGTCGCGTTCGCATGGTTTGCAAACGGCTTCGTATCGGCAGTCGCGCTATATGGACTGGCCGGCCTGTTCGCCGGCGGCTCCTATACGCCGGGCCTGAAGGTGATCTTCGAGCAGGTGCCCGCGCGCCAGAGAGGACTGGCGATGGGACTGTTCCTCGGAGCGGCGTCGATCGGCTATGGTCTGGCGCTGCTTGTCGGCAGCGCGCTTGCGCCCGCAGGGCACTGGCGCGCGGCACTCGAATTCAGCGCCGTTTCCGCGTGCGTCGGCGCGCTGCTCGGTTATGTCGCGCTGAGGAAGGTGCCGAATGTGCGCCACGACAGCTCTGCCGTGGCGAGCAAAGCGGGCGGCTGGTCCAGTCTCCGCGGCAATAAGGCAGCCGTCGCGTGCACCCTGGCGTACACCTGCCATTGCTGGGAATTATTCGGCATGTGGGCGTGGCTTCCAACCTTCCTGTCGACCGCCGACTCGCCGCTTCACGGTTCCGGAATTGTCGCGAAGGGCCTGGTGATCGCGGCATCGGCGCATTTGATTGCGAGCGCAGGAAATGTGCTGGGAGGCGGGCTGTCCGATCGATTAGGACGGGCGCGCGTCATGATGCTCATGACCTGCGTCAGCCTGACATGCTCTTTCACCATCGGCTGGTTGACGGCAGCACCGCTATGGTTGGTCGCTGCGGTGGCCATTGCATACAATTTTTTCGCGATTTCAGATTCGTCGGTCTATTCGATCGCACTGGCGGAGGTGGTCGCGCCGGCGATGATCGGAACCGCGTATTCCTTGCGCTCGGTGCTGGGCTTCGGCGTCGGCGCGGTGAGTCCGTGGTTGTTCGGCGCGATTCTCGATGCCTCCCGCGCCGGGCCGCTGCGGGACTCTGCGTGGATCCTGGCTTGGAGCTCGCTCGGCGTCGGGGCAGTGTTGGGGCCGTTCATGGTCGCCTGGTTTGCGCGGGAACAGCGTCTGGCGTCCGAGCGGCTCTATCCGAGATAACGCAGATGGCTGCGGCAGCCGCTGCGGCAATCGGAGGCGCCGAAACCCGGGGCGACGATCGCGCCGGCGACCTTATGGTTGAGGGCGCATTCGCTTTCGCTCGAGCGCTTCACCGAGACGACCTCGACGCCGGGCGCCGACAGCAGCCAGTCGATATGCCAGCGCAGCGCTTTCTCTTTGCGCAGATGCCGGGCGATGCGCGCTTCGAGATTGCGCTTCGCGCTTCCGGTGTAGACATAGCGGCCGGCCGGAAACAGGAACCGGCCGAGGCGCCCGACGCGCACGCGAACCGGCCGGTCGACGTCGATCCTGAGTTGATACGAGATCGCTGCTTTCACCGGGCTGCGGGCGCGGATCGATCGATCGGCGCCGTCCACTCGAATTGCCGCAGCTCGGCACGAACTCCGGGCCCGACGCGCTGCGCGATCGCGCAGGCGTGTTCGGGGGAGAGCGCGACCCGCGCGAACTGCCAGGCGGCGGGCTCGTCATCGATGCGCGCGTCGAAGGCGATGCGGATTCCGTCGCCCTCCAGGTCGAACGAGAACGCGCTCAGCGGAATCGCGAGCCCGAGGCCGCGCGCTTTGATGTAGGCCTCTTTCAGCGTCCAGTAGGCGAAGAAGCGCTCGGGCTGCGCATCCGGTGGCAGCGCGCGCAGCGCCGCCGCCTCGGCGCGCGAGAAGAAGCGTCCGGCGACCTGCGCATACGCGGTCCGGCGCAGCGTGTGCTCGGCATCGACGCCGGCCGCGTCGCTGCGCGCGACCAGGCACACGATGAGGCCTTCGGTGTGGGCGAGGTTGAACGCGAGCGGCGCTGCGAGCGCGGGTGCGGCGATGTGAGGCCTTCCATGCGCGTTGGTCGCGAAGCGCCAGGCGCGCGGCTCGACCGCGGCATAGCGCGAGAGCACGTTGCGCACCAGAACACGGGTGAGAAGATGCTGGCGCCGGCTGTGTTCGAACAGGTAGCGGCGCTGGCGTTCGCCCTCCTCGGGCGTGAGCAGCTCGCCGTAGCGCGCGAGCAGGTCCGGTTCGCTCGTCTGCGCCAGCGCATCCAGGCGCAGCACATGCAGATGCGCCTCGTGCTCGCCCAGAGCGCCGGGTTCGGGCGAGACGAGAAGCTCAGGACTGCGCGCCGGCACCGGAGACAATACGCATTGCGAGATCGGCGGCGTGGTAGACGCGCGCGCCGTCGACCCACAGCCAGCCCTGCGCAACCGCGTAGACGCCGCGCTGGTCGCGCCCGATTTCGCTCAGCTCGATTTCGGTGACGATCTGCCGGCTCTCGGGCAGCACCTGGCCGCGGTATTTCCAGCGCATCGGCCGGCCGATCGCCACGGGCTCGAAGCGCGGTTCGGCGACATCTTCGCCCAGGCCGCGTTCGATCATGAAAAATTGCAGCAGCTGCAGCAGCGCCTCGAGCCCAAGCGAACCGGGCTGCACCGGATCCTGGAAGAAGTGCGCCTTGAAGAACCACTCGTTCGGATCGACGTCCTTCTCGGCGCGGAGCCAGCCCAGGCCCGCGCTGCCGCCCGCGGGGTCGAACGCGGTTACGCGCTGGATCATGCGCAGCATCGGCCCCGCGAGGCGCAGCGAGCCGCCACAGTAGCGCGCCGGCTGCGCCGCGAGGTCGACGCTGAATTCCGCGGCCGTGCCGATGCGCGCGCGTTCCTCGTCCGTTGCCGGCAGACCCGCCTGCGCGAGCAGCGCTTCCTGCGGGAACACGCCGAAAGTCGCGCGCACTTCGTAGGCGCAGCGCTCGCCGAGGTAGCCGCGCACTTCGAGCGTGTTGAGCATTGCGCCGCCCGCGTTGGCCGCCATGAGCAGCTCGGTGCGCATCCTCAGCATGCCGCTCTTTGGCGGCAGTTCTTCGTGGAAGATCGCCTCCCCGTCGAGGTTGCGCAGGTAGCCGCCCAGCGGCGCGGCGTCGGATGCAACGTAGAACATGAGCCAGCCGCAGGGCTGCAGCGCCGATTCGAGCAGCACGGCGAAGGGCATGGTCGGATAGCCGTTGTCGCGGAAATACCAGGCCGTTTCGGGAATGTCGTAGGCGCTTTCGATCCACGATCCGGGCCGCGAGTTGGACGGCTGGGCATCGACGCGTGTCACGCGGCTGACGAACAGGAACGGCGGCGCGGGCAACCGCGGCCAGCGCGTTGCGCCGTCGTAGACGGCGAGGCGTTGTCCGAATGCGTCCTGGGCCCTGCCCCAGCAAAACGCGAGCATTGCCGGATAGCCGCTCTCGATTCCGCCCTCGATCACCGCCGCGGGCGGTTCCTTGCCGGGATAAGCGGCGAGGCCGCCGAGCGCCGCGAGCGGTCCGGCGGCACCGAGCGGATTCTCTGCATACGCCCCGAGGCGGAACTGCTCCAGCGGCCAATCCGGGATCAGTTCCAGTGCGATGCGGCGCGCGTGGAATACGGTCCTTCCGTCGAGGCTGCAGGTGACGTCCGCGACGACGTGCGGCTCGGGACCGCAGACGAGCGACTCGACGAACACCTCGTGCACGAGAACGGTCGACTGCGGCGTGATCTGGCCGCGAAACGCGCAGCTGTAGCGGCGTTGGCGCAGCGATGCGAAACGCCAGCCGTCGCGCGCGAGCGTGAGGCCCAGCGCGGTGAGATAAAAAGAGAGCGCCTGCACTCCCGCCTCGAGCAGCAGGAATCCCGGCAGGCAGGGATCGCCCGGAAGGTGCGCGGCGAACATTTCATCTTCGGGCGAAATCGCCTGGGTCGCGCGCAGATAGCCGCGTCCCCAGGGCCCGCCCCTCGGGTCGAACACCGGCACCTCGTCGAGCACAAACATGTCCGGCGTAGCAAGGCGCGGCGTGCGCACATGCGTGCACGCGCGCTCGAATCCCGGTCCGAAGCAATCGGCGATGCGCCCCGCACCGAAGGCCGCGATCGCGGTGCGTGAAAACCCGCGCGGCGCGTCGCGATCTGCGGGGAGCTCGAAAGCGCCTTCGAGTTCGCGCTTGTCCGTCGCAGCGTCCCACTTTACGTACTCGGGCCGCGCCAGCACGGCTTCGCTGAACAGGCCGGCGCTGAAACGCGCGTGGGCGCGCAATTCGCCGCGTACGCGCATCTCGTTCTCGAAGAAGAACAGGCGCATGTCGCCGACCAGAGCCTGACGTTCGAGCGTGATCTGCTGCTCGATCGTGTCGCCGACCTTGGGAAACGCGCCGACCACGGTCAGTTCCAGATCGAGCAGTCGGTAGCGCCGGTCGCCGTCGTGGGTCAGGTCGGCGCCGAGCCAGCTTGCGAGCAGCATGTTCGTCTGCCCCGACTCGCCGAGCAGGATCGACGTCACATGTCCGGTCGGATCGAGCCCCCAGCTGTCCGCTCTGACCTCCGCTTCCGCCCATAAGCGGCCGCGCCCGAGCGAGCCGGGCTCGCCTTCGATGCCGAGTATGCGGTCGGTGATGTTCAATGGCGCAGCGGGAATCCTGATCTGATAGCGATGCGTATCCTGTCGCGCGAAGGAGGGGCCGAACAAGGAGGAAATGGTGCGCGCGCCGGCGGCCAGTTCTGCGAGCGCGCGGCGGTCGATTTTCGGTCCGGGGAGCGATCGCACCGGCTGCCGGGCGAGGGGCTGGGCCGCGGCGGCCGCAGCAGGGGGACGCGGCGCGGCCACGATGGACGGCGACAGCGGCACCACCGGTGCGCGCGCGCCCGCGCGCATGGCGAGCAAGCGCGACTGGGCTTCGCTCTGCGCCGCGAGAAAGCGCCGGTGCAGGTCCAGCATGGATTGCATATGGGCCACGTGGGCGTCGGCCAGCGCATCGAGCATGCCGACCTTGTGCGCCAGCGCGGCGTCGGTGCCTGCGCGGGCCGGCGCGGCCGCCGCAGCGGCGGCGGGTCTTGGCGCGGGAGCGCGCCGACTCAGCACCGGCGGCAGCGCGGGCGCGGGTGCCATGCGCTCGCGCCTCGGTGCGCCGCGGAACGCGGAGTTCTGCATTGCCGGCCTAGGCCGCGGCCACGCCGATCTGCACCGCCTGCAGGTCCGGGCGCAGCACGAATTCGGCGGCGCTCAGCACCGCGACCAGTCGCCCGCTGCGCGTTGCCAGCGCGATGTCGCACACCACGCGTGCGTTGTGCAGCGTGCGCGTGCGCGCGGTGGCGCGTAGCGGCTCGGCGGCGGCACCGGGCTCGAGCAGGTGAAACGCGCCGAACGCCATCGGCAGCACGGCGCCGCCGAGCAGTTTCTCCGACCATTTCGTGCCGAGCTGGAACATGCCGTCGATCGCTGCCGGGTCGGTCTGCCATGGCTCTTCCTGCCACCCCAGCGCGCGCAGGCCGACGAGGTCCGCGCTCATGCCGTCTTCGCCGGCTTCGAGCGCGCGCAGCGCCTGGAAAGCCGGGCCATGGAACAGCACCACGCCGTCGTAGAGCGGCGCGTCGGAAGCCGTTGTTCCCGAGGGCTCGACTGAAATCGGCGACTCCGGCGCCGCCGATTCGAAATCCGCGCTTGCAACGTAGGCGAGCGCGTCGCCGCGACCGCGCAGTTCGAGCCGCCAGCCGCCGTCTGCCGCGCGGCGGCTGATGCGCAGGCGCTCGTCCGACAGGCCGGCATCGAGCTTCAGCCCGCGCAGCACGCGCAGCGAGCGCAGCGCCGGCGTGCCTTTCGCCGCGAGACCGCGCGTTGCGCGCAGGAACCATTCGATCACCAGCGCGACCGGGACCACCGGCGCGCCGCCGACAGCGTGGTCGGCAAGGTAAGGCTGCGATGCGCGGTCGACCCGGATGTCGAATGTCGCATCGCGGGAGCGCGCAGGAAGCGCATCCGGCGCCGCGCCCGCGCCGCCGACGAATACCACGCCGTGTTCGGCGCGCGAGGTTTCGGCGACGAAGGCCTGCGCGCCGGCGCCGAGCGGGATCAGCGGAACGCCGAGATTGCGGAAATGCTGGCGCAGCGGCGGCGTCACCATGCCGCCCTCCCACGGGCCCCAGCCGATCGCGCGCACGACGCAGGCGCTTCCGCGCCGCGCGCGCTCGGCGCAGGCGACGTGATTGAGCACTTCGTTGGCCATCGCGTAGTCGCATTGCCCCGCATTCCCGGCCTGCGCGACAAACGAGGAAAAAAGACAAATCCATTCGAGCGCATCGCCCGAAGTCGCATCGAGTAGATTGCGCAGACCGTTCACCTTGGTATCGAATACGCGATCGAACTGAGCGTCGGTCTTCTCGGCGATGCGCTTGTCGGCGAGCACGCCGGCGCCGTGCACCAGCGCCTTGATCGGCCCGATGCGGGTGCGCACGTCCTCGAGCGCGCGGCGCACTGCGGCGTCGTCGCGCAGATCCACGCAGAGGTAGGTCGCCTTCGCGCCGGCGCCTTCGATCGCGGCGAGCGTCGCGCGCACCTCGCGGTTCGAGACGATTAAGCGCACCGCTGCGTTGATTTCCGCGGGCGGCGGGACGCTCCCGGCTTTCTGCGCTTCCGCGACCAGCGCGCGGGCGACGTCGGCCGTGTCCTCGACGCCGCGGCAGTGCGCCGGCTCCTCGGCGAGCTCGGTGCGGCCGAGCATCACGATATGCGGGCGGTCGCTGCGCGCGAGTGCGACCAGACAGGCAGCGGTCACGCCGCGCGCGCCGCCGGTCGCGACCAGCACCGATCCCGGCGCAAGCGGCCGGCGCGATTCGCCCGCGGGACTGGCCACGGCGCGCGGCACGCGGCGCGTTCCGTCTTCGGCGAGACCCGCGTCGGCGCTGTCGCCGCCAGTGAGGAGTTCAGCGACGATCGCACGCGCGATGTCCTCGGCCGATCGCTTGCCGCGTTCGCAGTCGATCGCTTTCAGCGCTGCGCCGGGCCATTCATGGCGCGCGGTGCGCGCGAGCGCGGCGATCCCGCCGAGCCATGCGCGCGTCGCATTGCGGCCCGAGAGCCCGAAATCGCCGCCCGTGTCCTGAACGGTTACGAATAGCCCCTTGCCCGCCGCCGCGCGCGGGGCGAGCGCGCGCGCGGCGTGGAAGGCTTCGCGGTTGACGGCGATCGCCTCCTCGACGCCTGCCACGTCGCGCAGCCCGCCGAGGAAAATCACCGCATCGGCGTCCGCGGGAACGTCCTTCACCACTTCGGCAGCCACGCCGCGCGCGGCCAGGCATCGTACGAGGGCTTCGGCGATGCCTGAGCCGTCCTGCGTCACGACCATGCGCGCGGCATCGTGCATGCCGGCGAGCGACAGGCCGACTGCTCGTTCGGGCACCACGTGCAGCGCCGATCGTTCCGGCACCGGCGCGAACGAGAGCGCGGTCGCGGCTTCGTCTTTCCCTATTTCCTGCGCGCGCTCGCCGCTGGCGACTTGCCCGAGGTAGGCGACGACGTCGCCGAGCGTGCGGATCTTCGCCATGTCGCCCGCCTGCACGTCCGGCAGTGTCGGCACGGCGTCGCGCATCGCGGCGAGGATCTCGACGCGCTTGATCGAATCGATGCCGAGATCGGCTTCGAGGTCCATGTGCAGCGCGAGCAGTTCGGCCTGATAGCCGGTCTTTTCCGCGACGATGGTCAGCAGCAGCGCGGCGAGGTCGACCTGCGGCGCCTCGGCGGGCGCAGGCGCGGCTGGAAACGGCACCGACACGGCTGGCGCATCGGGCACGGTCGCGGCCGGTGCCGAATGGGTAGCGGGACCGACCTGCTGCAGGAACGCGACGACGTCGCCGAGCGTGCGGATCTTCGCCATGTCGCCCGACTGCACGTCCGGCAGCGTCGGCACGGCGTCGCGCATCGCGGCGAGGATCTCGACGCGCTTGATTGAATCGATGCCGAGATCGGCTTCGAGGTCCATGTGCAGCGCGAGCAGCTCGGCCTGATAGCCGGTCTTTTCCGCGACGATGGACAGCAGCAATGGCGCGAGTTCCGCAGGACTCGCCGCGGCCGCCGTCTCTGCCGCGGCCGGGGGCGCGTCGTGCTCAGTAAGCTGCGGCGCTGCGGGCGGCAGCAGACCCTCGAACGAAACAGAGGCCGCGAACGAGGGCAGACTTACGCTGCCCTGGACCGCGCTCAAATCGGCGAGCGCGGCGGACATCGCCGCGATGAACGCAGCGTGGCTGTCGGCCATCGCTTTGCTGACCTCGACGTGGGTGTCCGCCATTTTTTTCTGGATCGCCTGATACGCCTCGAGCAGTGCCGCGTCCTGCGGCGGGCCGCCAGCGGTCGCGGCGGACTGGGGCGCCGCCGGCGCCTGCATCGGCGCGGCCGGCAGCGAAGGCGCGCTCGCTGCGGGACGGGCGGCGCTCGTCGCCGGCGCCGCCGGGCGCGGCGCTGCGGCGGGGTCTTTCGCGTTCGTTGGATAGGGTTTGCCGTAGTTCGTTCCCGACAGCATCACCGTCGAGCCGGGGCGCTTCGCGGGCCGCTCGGGCGGCGCCTCGTAGCCCTCCCACAGCGGCTCGAAATCGACGGCAGTGCCCGACGCGGCAAGCTGCGCGAGGGCGTGATGCAGGCTCGTTATGCCGTCGCGCGATTTGCGGTCGATCGAGACCGCGAGATGGGGGCGGTCCTTGAGTACGCGGCGCACGAGATCGGCGAGCACCGAGCCGGGGCCGAGCTCGACGAAGCGGCGCACGCCGAGGGCGTAGGCGCGCTCGATCTGATCGGCGAAACGAACCGGCAGCGCGAGCTGCTCGGCGAGCCGCCGCCGGATCGCCTCAGGCTCCTGCGGATAGGGCTGCGCATCGGCGTTGCCGAGCACCTCGATGCGCGGTGGGCGCACGTCGACTTTCACCAGCGCCGCGCCGAATGCGCTCGCGGCCGGCGCGATCGCAGGACTGTGAAACGCGGCCGCGACCGGCAGGCGCCTGGCGGCGACGTGCTCGCGCGCGCAAATCTGCTCGACGCGTTGCATCGCCTCGACGCTGCCCGACACGACGACTTCGTCGGCGGCGTTGAGATTCGCCACGACCGCATCGCCGCCGGATTGCGCGATCAGCGACGCGGCGCGTTCCGCGTTCGCGCCGAGTGCGAGCATGCCGCCCGGGCTCGTGCGCGCGGCGTCGCGCATGAGTTCGCCGCGCGTGCGCGCGAGCGCGAGCAGATCCTCGATGCCGAAACATCCGGCGGCGCACAGCGCGGCGAGTTCGCCGAAGCTGTGGCCGATGAAGCAGCGTGGTTGGAGACCGAGCGCGCCGAGCAGTTCGAACGCGGCCAGGCTCGCGAGGCCGAGCGCGGGCTGCGCCCATTCGGTCGCGCGCAGCTTTGCTTCGAGCGCCTGCTTCGCTGCGTCGTCGAATACCGGCGGCGGAAACGTGAGCTCATGTACCGCGCTGCCGTCGAAGCGCAGGTCCGCGAGGCGCTCCCAGGCGCGCCGCACGCGCGCATGCGCCATCGCGAGGTCGGCGCCCATGCCGACGTACTGGCTGCCCTGCCCGGGAAACAGGAACGCGACTTCGCCGCCGACTGCCGGCGCGGCACTGACATAGACGCCGGCGGGCGAAGCGAGCGACGGCGCCTCCGCCGCGCGCAGGCAGGCGTTCGCATCGGCGAGTTTCTTCGCCAGGTCCTCGCGCGACTCGGCGACGATCGCCAGCCTCACTTTTGCGGCGGCGTCGAACGCGAGTTGGCTCGCGCGCGCGCGCGCCGCCAAATCGCCGCTGTCGAGCGCAAGCGCGTTGCAGCGCTCGCCAAGGGTGGCGCTGCTGTCCGCGCCGAACACGAACAGTTCGTTGCGCGTCGTGCGCAGGCTCGAGGCGTGCGGCGGCGTTTGCGTCGAGAGGTATTCCTCGACCGCCACGTGATAGTTGGTGCCGCCGAAGCCGAAGGCGGAGACCGAGGCGCGCCGCGGGTGGTCGCTCGCGCGTATCCACGGGCGCGCGACGGTATTGAGGTAGAAGGGGCTGCCGTCGAGCTTGAGCTCCGGGTCGGGACGCTCGACTTTGATCGTCGGCGGCAGCACTTTCTGATGCAGCGCCATCACCACCTTGAGCAGTCCCGCCGCGCCGGCGGCCGCGGCTGTGTGCCCGATCTGCGATTTCACCGAGCCGAGCGCGCACCATGGCCTGCCCGATTCCGCCGTGGCACCGAACACCGCTTTTAGGCCTTCGACTTCGGCCGCATCGCCGGCCTTGGTGCCGGTGCCGTGCGCCTCGATCAGCTCGACCGTCCCGGGCCCGTATCCCGCGCGGGCGTAGGCCCGGCGCAGCGCGCGCGACTGGCCGTCGCTGCGCGGCGCGTAGATGCTCTTGCTGCGGCCGTCGGAGGAGGAGCCGACGCCGCGAATGACGGCGTAGATGCGGTTGCCGTCGCGCTCGGCGTCTTCGAGGCGCTTGAGCGCCATCATGCCGATCCCTTCGCCCATCATGGTGCCGTCGGCCTGGTCCGAGAACGGACGGCAGTCGCCGGAAAGGGAAATCGCCGGGGTCTTGCTGAAGCACATATAGACGAAGGCGTCGTTGTTCGCGTCGACGCCGCCGGTGACGATCAGGTCCGACTCCCCGAGCAGCAGCGCATTGATCCCGGCGTGCACCGCGGCGAGCGAGCTCGCGCAGGCCGCGTCCAGCGTGAGGTTGGAGCCGTGCAGGTCGAGCCGGTTGGCGATGCGCCCGGCGACGACGTTGCCGAGCAGCCCCGGAAACGAGGCCTCCTGCCAGGGCACGTAATTGCTCGCGATGCGCTCGCAGATGGTTTCGATCTCGGATTCGGCGACGCCGCTCTCGCGCAGCGCCTTGGCCCAGACCGGGCGCTGCAGGCGCGAGACCAGCGGCGCGACGGCCTCGGCCGCGCCGGAAAAGCCGAGCATGACGCTGGTGCGCTCGCGATCGACTTTGAGCGCGCCGCCGCGCGCCACGTCGTCAAGCACGTTCTTCGCGACGATCAGCGACAGCAGCTGCGCCGTGTCGGTCGCCGGAAGCAGGTTCGGCGGGATGCCGAACTCGAGCGGATCGAACGCGATGGGGGAAAGAAAGGCGCCGCGCCTGCCGTAGGTCTTGTCCGGTTTCGCCGGATCCGGATCGTAATAGTCCTCGATCAGCCAGTGCGACGCCGGCACGTCGGTCATGCGGTCGCGCGCGAGCACGATGTCGCGCCAGAACTGCTGCGGATTTTCCGAGCCCGGATAGAGCGAGCCGATGCCGACCACGGCGATCGGCGCTTGGCGCGAGGATGAACGCGAGGGGTCCGATGTTTCGCTCATATTCCGCTCCGTGGGAATTGTCCTCGGTCCGTCCGCTCAGTCGAGCGGGCGGGGGATAAAGTGGAAGGCGGCCTGCGGAATCGGCACGCCGTGGGTGCGCAACTGCTGCGCGCGCGTGAGGACCGCTGCGCCTTCGAGCAGGTTGCGCGCGATCTGCACCACCGAGCGTTGGGCGGGGTCCGCGAGGAACGTGCCTGCGACCCAGCGGTTGAAGCCGCCCATCGCCGGGCCGCACCATATCTGGTAATCGGCGCGTCGGCCCGTGTCCCCGGTAATGGCCCAGCGGCTGGACATGCCGAGATACCAGCGGAAGGTCAGCGCCATCCTGTGCTTCGGATCGCGCTCGGCGCGCTCGACTTCGGCCGCATCGCGCGCGTTCCAGAACGCGCGCGTTTGTTCCCACGCCTGCTCGATCGGCTGGCGAAAAATGTCGGATTCCAGGCGCGCGCGCTGCGCCTGGGGAATCGCGTCGAGGCTGTCGTAGCGCCGCCACGCCTCGTACAGCCGGGTCGCGCGCGCGGCGAACAAGGTGCCGCGCTTGAGCACCTGGACCTTCACGCCGAGCTCGAACATGTCGGCTGCGGGCGCCATCGCCACGTCGGCGAACTCGGCCTCGCTCAGGAGCGCTTTCGCGTCGGCAGACAGCCCGGATTCGGCTGCGGCCTGATTGAGCGATCCGGTGAGGACATAGTCCGCGCCGAGCGCGAATGCGGCTGCGACCGCTCCCGGCGTGCCGAGGCCGCCCGCGGCGCCGACGCGGATGCGCGGGAACGCCGGATGGCGCGCCATGATCTTCGCGCGCAGTTCGAGCATGCCCGGAAGCAGTACGGTGAGCGGCCGTCCGTCGGTGTGGCCGCCGCTGTCGGCTTCGACCGTCACGTCCTCGGCGACGGGCAGCTGCGCCGCGAGCTCCGCTTCGAGCGGCGTAATCGCGCCGCGCGCGACCAGGGCAGCGAGCGCGTCGGGCGGCGGCGGCGACATGAAGCGCTCGGCGACCTCCATGCGCGAGACCTTGGCGAAGATCCGGCGCGCGCGCACGATGCCGCCCGCGCCGTCGCGGTCGAGGCCCGCGGCGGCGCAGCGTACCAGCGCCGGCGTCAGCGCCATGAACGCCGACGCGGACACGCACGGCACCCGCGCGCCGATGAGCAGCTCGGCGAGGCGCTCTTCCTGCGCGGGTTCCTGCGGCGAGTGGATCAGGTTCACGCCCCACGCATGCCTGGAGCCGATGCGGCGCGCGAGTTCGGCTACGGCCTGCTCGACCTGCGCGAGAGGAAGGCCGGCCGCGCCGAAAAATCCGAGCATATCGGCCTCGGCCATGGCCGCCACCATGGACACCGAAGCGATGCCGTTGGCCATTTCGCCGCAGACATAAGGGAAGCGCACGCCATAGGTCTCGCCGAAGGAGCGGTCGCCCAGCCATTCCGGATAGAGCGCGGGCAGCGTGCCGAGCAGCGGCAGCGCCCCCGCGCCGTGCGGACCGCCGTGGTCCGCGCGTCCGCCGGTCGCGATGCCGACGCGGCCCTGCGGGCCCTCGCGCACCACGTGTACCGGGAGGCGCGGCTGCGCAACGAGCTCGGCGAGCGCCGCTTGGTCGAAGCCGACCATGGATTCGCGCTCGGGCAGCCAATGCCCGATGACGCGCAGATCGTCCGCGCGGCTTTCCGCTTCGGCGAGGGAACTATTGATGGCGCTACCCCTTGCGTCGCAACAATCCCCATTCGACCGTCACGCCGGGACCGAACGCAAAGGTCGCGACCCGATCGCCGGTCACCTGGGGCAGGTGCCGCGCGAGCACGAACAGCATCGCCGCGGCGCCGAGATTGCCGGTGTCGTAGAGCGTATCGATGGAGGCCTGCATCGCGCCTTGCGGCCAGCCCCGCGCCTCGAACACGTCGCGCACCGATTCGAGAATGTTCGGACCGCCGGGATGAACTGCGAGCGCCGGCGGCTGGCCGCCCGCGCGCTCGAGCAGCCGGGCCAGGAGCTGCGCGCCCTGCTCTTCGCGGAAATAGCTCGCCAGCCGCGCCCCGATCTTGGAATGCAGGAACATGCGATAGGTCGGCCGGTCCGAGCTCGTGTCCGGCGACATGCGCAGCATTTCGCGCGTATCGGGCACCAGGGACATGCCGGTGCCTTCGTAGGTCCATTCGCCCTCAGGCGCGAGGATGAACGCGGCCGCGCCGTCGGCGAACAGGATCGAGGCGACGATGCTCGAGATGTCGGTGATTAGCGGATCGTATTGAATCGATGCGGTTTCCACCGCGACGACGAGCACGGCGCGCGCATCGCCCGCGCGCACGGCATCGCGCGCGAGGCGCAGGCAGGTGGCGCCGCAGAAGCAGCCGTTGAAATTGAGTTCCTGCTTCTGCGTATCGAGCGCAAGCCCGAGCTCGTGGATCAGCGCGCCCGAGATGCCCGGTTCCGACCATCCGCTGGTGCTGGTCGTGAACACGTGCGTGATGTCCGCGGTCGAGCCGCCCCAGTTCTTGATCGCGTCGCGCGCGGCGGCGATCGCGAGCCGCGGGGCGTGTTGCTGCCAGGCGAGTGCGCGCTGCCAGCCTGGCGGGTCGAAGTCCGCGGGCGTGAATATGTCTTCGACGTTCAGGGGGCGCTCTCCCTCCGGAATCCAGCAGGGCGAGACGGTGTGACGGTAGCGAATGCCGCTGTTGAGCGCGAACTGGCGGACCATGGAGCGGACCCCTTCACCCTGGCCGTGCCTGCGTCGGGCTTCGTCGTCGACCTCTAGAAAACGCTGCGTCGAAACCCGATGCGGCAACGCCGTTCCGAATCCGGCGATATGTGCTTCCGCCATGTCATATCCCTCTGTTCGCGCCTGTGTCCCGCTCTTCGGCCAGCAACTTGGTTTGGCTGTCCGGCGGTCCACACGCGGCGTGTGCGCTGTTCCCCATCGGCGCTGCGCGCCAATGATAAGCGTTCTTAGAACCATTCTATATCATCGTGTGCGCTTGTCGAGCGAAGCGGAATCCCGGTGTGTGCATTTATGCACAATGGCAAGGGCGCGGGCGGGGCCGCCCGCGCGCGCTCAGAGTGCGGCTTCGCGCTCGCCGCAATGCGCGGCGATCCAGGCGCGCGCCTCCGTGCGCAGCTGCAGCACCGCGTTCCAATCGTTGCCCGCGGGACGGATCGGCGCGCCGATGCTGACCACGACCGATCCCCGCCGCAACAGCGCGCGCTCGCCGCGCCAGATCGCGCGCGCTCCGCGGATGGCGACCGGCACCACCGGCGTCCCGGTCTCGGCCGCGACCGCGAACGCGCCGAGATAGAAGTGGCGCAGTCCGGGTTCTGGATAGAAGATTCCCTCGGGATACACCACCGCCGAGGCGCCGCGGCGCAGCCGCTGCTTGACCGTCTCGAGGTCGTCGACACCCGATTTCGGGTCGAGCCGGTCGACGAACGGGTAGTCGAGGCGCCGCATCAGCGTCCGCGCCATGAACTCCGTCTCGAGGTCGCGCTTGGGCGTGAAAAAGAAGGACTGCGGCACCACCGCCGACATGATGATGGTGTCGAGGTAGCTCTGATGGTTGACCACGACCAGGCAGGGCCCGTGCTGCAGGTGTTCCTGGCCCTCGATCGTCAGTCCGATGCCGGCCAGGCGCAGAAAGCTCCTGCAGGCGGCGCGCATGGCCTGCCGCCTGCGCGCGAGCCCGGGCGCCGTCGTCACCACGACTGCGCCGACCAGCTGCGACGCGCGCAGCACCAGCCAGGCGTAGCTCGCGTAGCCACCGGCCGCGACTGCGGCGCCGCCCGAGCGAACGGCCGTTCCGACCACGTTCGACGCCAGCCCGAGCCCGGTCTTCCACGGCGAGCTCTGGCGGCCGAGCGCACCTTCGAGATAGCGCGCGCGGCAGTCGGAGCGGCGCAGCTTGCCGCTCGAGGTTTTCGGCACCGCCTTCGGCGGCACCAGCACGACCTCGTCCGGATCGCCGTCGAGCAGCGCGCGCACGGCGGCGCGCACGCGCTCGGCGAGCGCCGCATGCTCGCTCGGGCTGCGCCGCGTCTCGGCCACGATCACGATGCGCTCGGTCGCGCGCGCTTGGTCCTCGCAGCCGAACACGGCGACGCAGCCGCGGCGGATGCCGTCGATGTTGCCCACCGTCTCCTCGATTTCGTGCGGGTAGATGTTGCGGCCGCCGCGGATGATGATGTCCTTGATCCGGCCGGTGACGTGCACGTGGCCGCCGGCGAGATAGCCCTTGTCACCGGTCTCGCGCCAGTCGCCGTCGAGCAGCTTGCGCGTGGCTTCTTCGTTGCGGTAATAACCCGCCGTCGCCGACGGCCCGCGGAACTGGATGCGTCCGTGCTCCCGTTCGCCGAGCACGCTGCCGTTCGCATCGACGATGCGGATCTCGTGCTCCAGGACCGGAATGCCGCAGGCGGGAACGTGCAGCGCGTCCGGATGGTCGGCGGCGACCGGCGCCGCGACGTGGTCCTGCTCGAGGCGACGGCGATCGACCACGTCGATGCGCGGCGCCGCCCGCTCGCGCGGCAGCGCCAGCGCGACCGAGCACTCGGCCAGTCCGTACACGGGCGCCATCGCCTCGGGGCGAAAGCCGTAGCGCGCGAAGCGCTCGGTGAAGCGGCTGATGGTGCGGTGGCTGACCGGCTCCGCGCCGTTCAGCGCATGGCTCCAGCTGCTCAGGTCCAGCCCTTCGAGCGCTTCGTCCGGCAGGCGGCTGGCGCAGATCTCGTAGGCGAAGTTGGGCGCTGCGGAAATCGTGCCGCGATAATCGTGGATCGCCCGCAGCCAGCGCTGCGGGCGCGCGAGGAAGGCCTGGGGCGCGATCACCACCGCGGGGAACGCGTGGTACAGCGACGACAGCCAGACGCCGATCAGCCCCATGTCGTGGTACAGCGGCAGCCAGGTGACCGCGACGTCGTCGGCCGTGAGCCCGAACGAGTGGCCGATGGCGCGGATGTTCGCAAGCAGGTTGGCGTGGGTGAGCACCACGCCCTTCGGCACCGAGGTGCTGCCCGAGGTGTACTGCAGCAGCGCCGTGTCTTCGGGCAGCGGGAACACCGGCGGCGCCTGCGGATCGTTCGACGCGAACTCGCGCAGGTCCTCCACCGACACCCAGTGCTCGAGCGAAGATACGCCTTGCTTCACCAGCGGGCCGGCGAAGGCCGCAATGCGCGGCGCGATCAGCACGCTGACGCCGGCATTGTCGAGGATGGCTGTCTGACGGCGCAGGTGCTCCTCGAGCGCATCCCAGCGCGCAGGCGGATAGATCGGCACCGGCACGGCGCCGGTCAACAGGACGCCGAGCAGGCAGGCGAAGTAATCGGGGCCGGTCGGCAGCATGAGCGCGACGCGCACGTCCGGACCGACGCCGCGTGCGCCGAGTCCGGCGGCGGCCGCGCGCGCGCGCCGGTCGAGTTCGCCGTAGGTGATCTGCTGCGCCTGATCGCCTTCGAGCAGCGTCAGATGCACCCGCTCGGGCCAGCGCTGGACGTGCCACGCGAGCACATCGACCAGGGTTCCGGCGCCGGCGGGCGGATCGATCGCGCGCCCGTTCGCGGGCGCCGGGTCCGATCGCGCGCTGATGCGTGGCGCTGCGGTCCCCGCGCCGCGCGCTGCGGCCTCGATTGCCGCAAGCAGCGCCCGCGGCGTGGCCGCGAGCAGCGCGGCCTCGTCGGGGAGCCTGACGCGGAATGCCTGTTCGATGCGCAGCGCCAGTTCCAGGCGCCCGAGGCTGTCGATGCCCAGACGTTCCAGCAGCGGGGTATCGAGCGATACGGAAACGGAGGAAGGCTGCCCGAGCTCGCGCGCGAGCTCGGTCACCAGCGCCGTCAGCCGTGTGGCATCGTCGAAATGAGCAGCGTGCGCTGACGTGGACATAGGCTCCTCTGCGCGCCGGGTAAACACGGGTCCCACGGGCGACGGGCGGGAATATATACTAACGCGCCCATGGACACTACTGCGCGCGTTCCCGGAATTCGTTCCGCGCGACGAGACGGACGAACGATTACGCTGAAGCGCGATGTCGACCATTAAACCACCGCCCGACGCCGGGCAGAAGTTGCGCAGCGCCCTTGCGGCTTTGGAGGGCGGCGCCGCGCTGCAGCCGCTGTTCGAATCCGCGACCGAGTGGGTGGCGCTCGATCCGGGCGACGTGCTGACCAGGGAGGGCGAGCGCGACGCGGGCTTGTATCTGCTGATCGCGGGCGCTCTGGACGTTGTCCGAGCTGCGGACAGCGGCGACGTCGAGGTGCGCGGGACGGTGCGGGCGCCGGAAATCGTGGGCGAGATGCAGCTCTTAACCGGAGGCGTGCGCACCGCGACGCTGCGCGCGGCCGAGCCCACGCTCCTCGCGCGCGTGCCGGCCGAGGTTTTCGAGCAGGCGTCGCGCGGCGCACCGGAGCTGCTAAGGACTCTGGCGACCCGCGTCTTTACTCAGCAGTGCCACGACCGCCTGCGGCGGATCCTGCCGGCGTTCCTCGATACCTCCGATCCTGCGGTGGTCGACTGGATCGCCGCACAGGTCGAGTGGCTGTCCCTCGCCCGCGGCAATATCCTGGTGCGCGAGGGCGATCCAGGAGGCGACATATTCATTCTCGTCGACGGCCGCCTGCGCGCGACTTCGGCGAGCGCCGGCGGGAAAACGCTCGGCGACCTGGTTCCGGGCGACGTCGTGGGCGAGACGCAGCTGTTCACCGGAGGACGCCGCAACGCGACGGTCATCGCGCTGCGCAACAGCGTCCTGGGACGCCTGCCGCGCGCCCGACTCGAGGAGGCGATCCGACGCCTGCCCGATCTCGGCCTGCGGCTGGCGAGCGTCGCCGTCGAGCGCGCCCAGCACGCCGTGCAAAGGAGCGCGCCGCCGCGCGCGTCGGTGAACCTCGTCATCCAGAGCGCGGATCCTGGCATTGCGGAAGCATGCGCGCAGCGTTTGCGGGCGGCGCTCCAGGCACATGGCGCTGCCGCCGAAGTCAGCCGTGACGCGGTCGGGCGCGAACTGGGGCGGCCCGAGCTTTGCGATTTAGCCGACGAGGATCCGCGCGCGGCGCGGCTGCGCGCCTGGCTGAGCGAGCAGGAGACGCGGCAGCGATTCCTGGTCTTCGTCTCCGACAAATCGCCTGCGTGGAGCGCGCGCTGCCTCGGTTGCGCCGACATCATCCTGCAGGTGACGACGCCCGATGCTGCGCCCGAAGCATCCGCGACGCCGCAGGCCGAAGCATCGCCGGCGCTCGCGCAGGCGAAGCGCTGGCTGGTGGTCCTGCACGAAGACAGCCACCGCCCGCATCGAACCGCGGCATGGGGTGAGCAGGTCAGCCGCTTCTTCCACGTGCGCCGCCGGGTGGACACCGATTTCGCGCGCCTCGCGCGCGCGGTCGCCGGCTGCGAAGTCGGGCTGGTGCTGGGCGGCGGCGGCGCCCGCGGCTACGCGCACCTGGGCACGATTCAGGCGATCGAGGAGCTGGGCATTCCGGTCGACGTGCTCGGCGGCACGAGCGCCGGCGCGGCGATCGCCAGCTGCTACGCGCTAGGATTCCGCGGACCCGAACTCGAGGCCACGATCAAGCGCTGGCTCGGCGGCTCGGTCGATTACACCCTGCCGCTGGTGGCGATCAGCGCGGGCGGGAACATGCTGCAGCGCGCGCGGCAAATCTTCGGCGACCTCGACCTCGAGGACCTGCCGCTGCCGCTGTACTGCATCGCCACCGACATCACGCGCTTCGGCATGCTGGTGATCGACCGCGGGCGCGCGCGCGACGCCGTGCTCGCGAGCGCCTGTCTGCCGGGGATCTTTCCGCCGGTCCACGTCAATGGGCGCTGGGCGGTCGACGGCGGCCTCGTCAATGCGGTCCCGATGGACGTGATGCGCAACTTCGTCGGCCCCGGGGGGATCATCATCGGTTCGGACGTGACCGGCGGCGCTGCCGCGGCGCGCGTCGAGGGCCCCGCGGGCGCCGCGGGCGTCAACGGCTGGGTGCAGCTGCTGCGTACGCTGTGGGGGCGGCGCACGCTGCCCAGCATCGTCGATGTGCTGCAAAGCTCGGCGACCGCGGCGGGCGACTACCAGCTGCAGCGGGTCATCGACACCGGCCGCCCCGATGCCTGCATCCGCCACGACACCGCCGGGCACAGCATCGTCGATTTCAGCCGGCCGGCGCCGCTGCGGGACAAGGGCTACGCCGCGACGATGGCCGCGCTGCGGCCGCTGGTCGAGTCGGGCCGGCTTCCGCGCGTGGCTGCTTAGAACCCGTTGCGAAACGGGATTTGCAACGGCACATAGCGGAGGACGAGGGGAAATATCCCCTCGTTTCGTTACAGACGCTCAACGCGAGAAATAGCCCTTCTGCAGCTGTTCCTTGAGCGTCGGCGTCGCGCTCAGGGCCGCGTCGAACGCGGGCTTATCCAGGGTATAGGCGGTCCCGGTGCCACCGCCGACGACGGTTGCATTGCGCACCTCGCCGGTGATGAGGGAGCGCTCGCCGAAGTAGTTGCCCGCTTCGAGCGTGGCCACGCGTTTCTCGCCCTGGTTGTCGGTGACCATCACGTCGACCTGCCCGTCGCGCAGCAGGTAGAACTTGTCGCCCATTTCGCCCTGGCGCACCAGCACGTCGCCCTTCTGGAAGCGCCGCGGCCGCATCTTTTCCGCGATCTGGCTCAGCTCCGCCGTTCCGAGCGCGGCGAAGAATTCGATCTTGCGCAGCATCTCGCAGATCAGCACCTGTTCCTTGACCATGACGTCGGACACGATGCGCCCGTCGACCATCGAGACGATGCGGTCGGCCTTGTCGAGGATGCGATTGTCGTGCGTGACCATCAGCACCGAAGCCTGGTCCGCGACGGCGAGCTCCTGCAGCAGCCCTACCACTTCGACGCTCGACTTGCCGTCGAGCGCCGCGGTCGGCTCGTCGGCGAGGATCAGCCGCGGCCGGTTGACCAGCGCGCGCGCGACGGCGACGCGCTGGCGCTGCCCGCCCGAGAGCGCGCTCGGCTTGTACTCGATCCGATGCCCCAGACCCAGTCGCTCGAGCAGCGCGACGCCCCTGCGCCGCGCTTCGGGCTTCGGCAGGTCGGTGAGATTGGTCGACATCATGACGTTGCTGATCGCCGACAGCGAGTCGATCAGATTGTGCAGCTGGAAAATGAAGCCGATGTTGCGCCGCATCTCGGTGAGGCCGACGTCGTCCATGCCGATCAGATCGCGCCCGAGCACGCGCAGGCGCCCGGTCTGACCGCTGCGCAGCGCTCCCAGCAGCGTCAGCAGCGTGGTCTTGCCCGAGCCCGACGGCCCGGTCATGATCACCAGTTGGCCCGGAACGACGTCGATGCAGACGTCGAACAGGATCTGCGTGCGCGCATCGCCTTCGCCGAAGTGCTGACACACGTCGACGGCGCTGATCAGCGCGGATTCGTTGATCGCGGGCATGCCGCCGGCTGCGGCGGGCGGCAGGGCGGCGCCCATCAGAACAGGTCCACCGGGTCGGCCTGCTTCAGCTTCTTGGTCGACAGGAAGGTGGCGACCATCCCCATCGTCACCACCAGCAGGAATACCTCGATCATGTAGCTCGGCTTCATCACCATCGGCAGTTTCGTCGCCGACGCGGCGAGGTCGTAGACGAAATACGAGACGATGGACGAGGGAATATAGGTGATGAGCGCGATGGCGACGGCGATCGCGCTGACCAGGATCAGAAAGAACACTTGCTTGTAGCCCATCGCGCGCAGCGTGGCGTATTCGCGCATGTTGTCGCTGACGATGCCGTGCAGCACCTGCGAGATGAAGACGATGCCGACGATGACGCCGACCAGCAGCCCGGCGTCGAAAATGAATCCGATCGGCGTGTCCCTGGCATAGAAATTCATCTCGTTGCGGATGAATCCCTGCTTCAGGAACACGCGCGCCTGGGTGCCGAGCCGCTGCTCCAGGGCGTGCTGCACCGCGACCGGGTCCGCCCCCTTGGCCACGCGCACGATGCCGAGCGATACCCGGTCGAGCGGGACGCCCAGCAGCCGGTAATAGTTGAGATCGGAGGTGATGATGTTGCCGTCGACGTTGATCGTCGGGCCGATGTGGAACGTGCCTTCGAGCTTAAGCACCGGCTGGATCGAGCGCACGGCGGCAGGCAGCTCGACGTCGACGCGTCCGGTCTGGTGCACCTTGGCTGCGATCAGGCCGATCTGGTTGCGCGAATTCCGGTCGATGATCGCGGTGTCGGACAGGCGGATGGTACCGATCTGGCTGTTGATGTCGCTGTTCCCGAACACCGGCGACTCCGGATCGAACGCGAACAGCCAGGACGTAAGATTGCGGCCGTCGGCGGGGTTGGTCACCTGCAGCGTGGTCGCGTAAAACGGAGAGGCCGAGGCGACGCCCTGCACCTCGCGCGCGTCGTAGAGCAGATGCATCGGCATCCACGGCCACGGGAACGCCATGGTCTGGAATTCCTTGCTGGTGAGGATGATGTCCGCATTGAACGCGCGTGTTGCGCTGACCGCGCTGTCGTAGAGCGCGCCCTGGAACCCGAGCTGCGTGAACATCAGGATGATGGCCACGCTTACGCCCATCAGCGCGCCGACGAGCTTGGCCCCGCGATGGGTGAGCTGCCGGTAGGCCAGCGCGACCGCGATGCGTACCATCGGATCAGCCCTTGGACTTCTGCTTCGGGATCAGACGAACAGTGACTTCGCCGCCGACTACCAGGGGCAGGGGCGTCTGCGGCGTAAGCTCGACTTCGACGATGCGCGCGTCGCGCCCGATCAGAATGTCCGATGTCGGCCGCTTTTGCCTGAACACCTCGTGCGCGATGCGGGTCACCGACGCCCGCACCGGCTGCGACAGCATGCTTCCCTCGATTTGCGCGGCCTCCCCGAGCACGACGCGGTCCACCTCCGATTCGTCGACATCGGCCACGACGATGAGATGCGACAGGTCGGCCATGCGCAGGATGCCGTCGGGCGAAATCGCCTCACCTTCGCGCGCCTGGATCGAGAGCACGGTGCCGGAAATCGGCGCACGGATGATCTGGCGCTCCAGCGCCGCCCCGGCGCGGACCACCGCCGCCTTCGCCACCGCGACCTGCGCCAGCGCCACGTTCACGTCGGCCTTGCGCACTTCGGTCAGCGACTTCAGCACGTCCTTGGCTTGCGCGACGCCGCTCGTCGCCTCATCGAGGTTGGCGCGCAGGTTGTCCAGGGCTTCCTTCGAGTAGAACCCGCTGTGGAACAGTTTGTCGCCGCGTTCCCACTGGTTGCGCGCCTGCACCAGTTGCGCCTGCCTGGACGCGACCACATTGGCCTGGGCGGCGATTTCGGCGCTCTTGGCGCCCGCCTTGACCTGCGCGAGCTGCGATTCGGCAAGCGCGAGACTATGCTTCTGCACGGCGAGATCGGATTTGCCGACCTCGTATTCGTCGGCCAACGCCAGTTCCTGCCCGGCCTTCACCTTGCTGCCCTGATCGACCAGCAGCTTGCTCAGCACCGTCACCGGGGTGTCGGCCGGCGCGTTGACGACGATGACCCGCCCGAGCGGCTCGATCACTCCGCGGGCCACGATGTCCTGAGGCCCGGTGGGGCTGGCCGCGGGGGCGACATTCGCCGAGGGGCGACTCATGTAGAACGCGCCGGCCGCCGCCGCGATCGCCGCCGCGATGACGACAATCAAGACGCGCCGCGAGCCAGGACTGTGCTTGGGTGCTGAGGCCATTTCCCATCCTTCTTCTTCGATCGCAAGCGACTGACGCCACCCCGGCATCCATTCGTGCCGGGAGACCGTGACGTGGCGCCCAACGGCTCCGGATTTCCCTGCGGAACCAGTTCATTGGCAATTTGCACGGCAGTCTACGCATGAGAATGAATCTTGGCAACGTTTGCGTAGGGCACTGGCCGCAATACTGGGTGCAGACATTGGAAGGCGGTCTTACCGCGGGCCCTAACGAAGGAGTTCGAAGCAATCTCCTCGTGCCGCGCCGCGCAGCGGAATCCGCTACCTCGCGATCAGGACTTTTCTTGTCGCCGACGAAATCGCCGGCATCGGCGGCGATCGCCGCGCAAATCCGAGTTCGGTATCAAGACGTCCCGACCACGCCCCCGTCGCAAGCAATCGTTTGGCCGACGACATATTCTCCGGCGCGCGAGCAGAGGAAGATGGCGAGGCCGGCGATGTCCTGCGCGGTGCCGACGCGGCCGCTCGGATTGCGCGTGGCGACCACGTCCCAGTCCACGCCTTCGGTCTTGCCGCCGAAGCCCACGCCGGTGCTGAGCATCCAGGTCGGAAACGGCCCCGGCGCGATCGCGTTGAACAGGATGTGCTCCTTGGTCAGGTGCGACGCCATGAAGCGCGTGAGGTGGTGCACAGCGGCCTTGGAAGCCCCATAAGAGAAGGCGTCGAAGATCGACGATTTGAGGCCGTCGATCGAGCCGATGTTGATCACCCGCGCAGGGCTGGCAGTGCTGGCCGCCGCACGCAGCAGCGGCAGCACCTTCTGCGTGAGGAAGAACACGCCCTTCACGTTGGTGTCCATCACCTTGTCCCAGCCGACTTCCGGGAAGGATTCGAGCGGCGCGCCCCAGGACGCGCCGGCGTTGTTTACCAGGATATCTAGTTTGGATTCGCGCTCCGACAATTGCTTCGCCAGGCTTTCCACGCCGGCGATCTGCGACAGGTCCGCCGGCAGCGCGATGCACTCGCCGCTATAGCTTTCGGAAAGGCGCTTCGCCGTCGCGGCGCAGGCATCGGCTTTTCTCGAGGAGATGTATACCTTGGCGCCGCTGGCGAGGAAGCCCGCCGCGATCATTTCGCCGATGCCGCGCGATCCGCCCGTCACCAGCGCGGTCTTGCCTTTGATCGAAAACAAATTGTCGAATTGCTCTGTCATGGCCTCACTCTCCTGAAGACTGTCAATGACTCCCCGTCATTCCGAGGCGAACAGCCGAGGAATCTGCTTTTCCCTGACTGGAATGCAGATTCCTCGCTGCGCTCGGAATGACAATCCGTGCCGCGCTCAATACCCGCCCATCGCAGCGACGCGGTCGGCGTGAAAGCCGGCATCGCCGAGCAGCTCCTGCAGCGCGCGCGCTCGCTTCATGTACAGGCCCACGTCGAATTCGTCGGTCATGCCGATGCCGCCGTGCATCTGCACCCCCTCCTGCACCGCGCGGTTGGCGGTGGTGCAGGCGTGCGCTTTTGCCTGTGCCACGATCAGCGCCGCCTTGGCAGGGTTTCGGTCCCCGTGTTGGTCCACGGCCTGCAGTGCGCCGAGCACCAGCGCGCGCGTGAGCTCGATATCGATGTAGAGTTCCGCAGCGCGGTGCTGCAGCGCCTGGAACTCGCCGATCGCGCGGTCGAACTGCCGGCGCTCCTTGAGGTAGCCCAGCGTGAGTCCGAACACGGTGTCGGCCAAGCCGAGCAGCTGCGCCGCGACCACCACGCGCCCGAGATCGAGCACTTCGTCTAGCACTGCCCCGCCAGCATCCACCTCTCCGATCACCGCGTCCGGCGCTATGCGCACGCCGTCGAAGCGCAGGCGCGCGGCGTTGTGCGCGTCGACCATCAGCGTGCGCTCGATCTGCACCCCCGCGGCGCGCGCATCGACCAGCAGCAGCGTCAGGCCGCGCTCCGAACTGCGCGCCGCAACGATGAAGCGCTCGGCCACGTGGCCGTCGAGCACGAAGGTCTTGGCGCCATCCAGGCGAAAACCGGCGCCGTCGCGTGTCGCCTTGGCCGCGATCGCGTCCGGCCGGTGCTTGCTCGCCTCATCCACGGCGAGGGCGATGACCGTTTCGGCCGCGGCGATCGCGGGCAGAAGCTGCTTCTGCTGCGCCGGCGAGCCGGCGCGCGCGAGCGTGCACGCGGCGAGCACCGCGGTGGACAGAAACGGCGACGGCGTGAGCGTGCGCCCGAGCGCTTCGCCGACGATGCCGGCCTCCACTGCGCCCAGCCCGAGGCCGCCGTGCGCTTCGGGCACCAGAATCGCGCTATAACCCTGTTCGGCGAACTGGCGCCACAGCTGGCGATCGAAACCGACTGCGTCGCGGCTGTCGCGCAGTTTGCGCAAATGCGCCACCGGCGCGCGTTCGGAAACGAACGCGTTGACGCTGTCGCGCAGCATGTCCTGCTCTTCGTTCAATACGAGTGCCATCTGTTGTTTCCTTTCAGACGCCGGGGAGGCCGAGGATGCGCTTGGCTACCACGTTGAGCTGGATTTCGCTGGTGCCGCCTTCGATGGAATTGCCTTTGCTGCGCAACCAGGTGCGCGCTACCGTCCCATCTTGCGAGCGCTCGCCTTCCCACTCCAGGCCGTCCGCGCCTGCCGCCGAGGCCATCAACTCCCAGCGCCGCTTGTTGAGTTCCGCGCCATAGAACTTCAACGCCGAGGACATGGCCGGATTGCCTACACCTTGGCGCGCGCGGTCGCCGGTAGCCTGCATCAGCAGGCGAAACGCCGCCTCGTCGATTTCGAAGCGCGCGATCTGCGCGCGCAGCGACGGTTCAGACAAGCGGCCGGTCTCGTCCAGGCCGACCGCGTTCGCGGCGAACTCCCCCAGCGGCTTGACGTTCGAGCGCTCGCCGATGCCGCCGATCATTTCGCGCTCGTGCGTGAGCAGGTATTTGGCGATGGTCCAGCCGGCGTTGAGCTCGCCCACCACATTGCCGCGCGGCACGCGGACGTTGTCGAAGAAAGTCTCGCAGAAGGGCGACTTGCCCGAGATCAGCAGGATGGGCCGCGTCGACACGCCCGGGCTTTCCATGTCGAACAGCACGAAACTGATGCCGGTGTGTTTCTTGGCGGTGCTGGTGCGCACCAGGCAGAAAATCCAGTCGGCCTCGTCGGCATAGGAAGTCCAGATCTTCTGGCCGTTGACAATAAGGTGGTCGTCATGCACCTCGGCCTTGGTCGCGAGCGCGGCGAGATCGGATCCGGCATTGGGCTCGGAGTAGCCCTGGCACCAGCGGATTTCGCCGCGCGCGATTTTGGGCAGGTGCTCGAGCTTCTGCTCCTCGGTGCCGTGCGCGAGCAGCGCCGGCCCGAGCATCCAGATGCCGAAGCTGGAAAGCGGCGGACGGCAGCCGAGCGCGCGCATTTCCGCATTCAACACCGCAGCTTCTTCCTTGGACAGGCCGCCGCCGCCATAAATCTTGGGCCAGGTCGGCACGGTCCAGCCGCGCTCGCCCATGATCCGCATCCAGCGGCGTTGTGCTTCGGACTGGAACTTGAAATGGCGCCCGCCCCAGCAGGCGTCGTTTTCGCTGACGACCGGCTGGCGCATCTCCGCGGGACAATTTGCCTCCAGCCAAGCGCGCGTCTCGCGGCGGAAGGATTCGAGGTCTGGCATGGGCTTGCTCCGATTAATGAACTGTCTATGAAACTGCAATCTCTACGCCGCACAGCGCGATCGCGCTATCGTGCACCGGATAGCCGCGCGCGGCGGCGGCAGCCAGCACCGCGGCGCTACTGCGCACCCTTAGTTCGAGACGCGCGAACACAGGCTGCAGCTCGGCGGCAGCGGCTCGCGAAAATCGAATGTCGCCGCCATCCAATGCGATTCGACAGCGACCCTCCGCAACAGCCGCGGGTCGCTCCATCAGCGCAGCCCAGCGCGCGCTGAACGCTTCCGGGTCGGGCGCTTCGATGTCGACCGCGGCGAGCCGCAAGCTGACATCGTTTGTCACTGCCGCTTGCCAGTTCGGGCCGGCGGGGTGGTAGGGTCCGTTCACGCTCTCGCCGCCGCGCGTCTGGTTGAATTCGATCATCGCGGCGCCGGTGTCGCCCGGGTGCAGCTGCACACCGAGGTAGTCTTCGTGGCGGATCAGGTTGGCGACCCGGATGCCCATCTGCTCGGCATGCCGGCGCCGGCGTTCGGCGTCGTCGCAGTCGAGGATCAGCATGTATCCGCCCTTCCCGCCGTGGCGTTCGAGGAAGCGGCCGGCCGCGGTGCCCTCACGGGTCGGCGCGACGATTTCGATGAAGCTGTCGCCGACCGGGAACAGCGCGTTTTCCAGCCCATAGCGTGCGACATTCGGGTCGCGATGGCAGACCTTCAGTCCGAATATCGCTGAAATGTCGCTCACGACAGGTTCCAGTGTCGGGGCGACCAGGCATACTTGTCGCAAACGCAGATAGGCCATCCGAAATACCCTGTAAATGCACGCGCACCATGTTGTCGACAAAGGCACGCGCGGATTTTCTGCGCTGCTCACTGTCCGAAACAGCGCATTTTAGGCCGATTCATTTTCAAGGGTAAGATCGCGCTTGCGGACGCTGTCCGCGGCTACAGCGGCGACTACGATGGCCATCACAGCGGCACCGGGTGTATCGCCGTTCGGCGCAGAGCTAGCTTGAGACGCTTACCCGGCAGCGGATGCTTGCGCGCATGCCGCAGGCTGCCGTGCCGTGGGCGGTCGGCCCATTTTGACCGCGTTTGGGTTTCATCTGGAGGAACAGCATGAACGAGAGGTCATTGCAGGCATATCGCGGGATCGAGCGTTCCGCGCTCAAGTTGGACGTCCCGGCTGCGTCAGAACAAAACGTGGCGAACTTGTGGGCCGCGCTCAGACCGCTCACTCCGGACGAATCCAGCTTTTACACTCGCTTCATCAATTTGCCCTTCATCCTCGAGCATCGCAGCGACTCGTGGAAGATCATCAAGGGGCACACCAAGTCGGAGCCCGGTGAACGGAACTGGGAGGCCCGCCTGCTTTCGCTCTTCGAGATCGCCAAGCTGCTGGCAGGACGACCCAAGAAATACACGAGGGTCAAGCAGGCGACCCGGCGCAATTGGTTGACGCTCGGGACGACTATTGATCCGTCCGAGCCCAACATTGGCGACGACTTCGTCTTCGTGAAGATCGCGAACAAGGAGATCGCCAAACTCAGCATGGACGACATCAGAACGTTCGACACCATCAAGTCGATGTTAGGAGATGCGGCTTTGACCATCAATACCGGGCCCACCGACTTCCGTGAGTTCGGCAACATCGACTTTTGCTTCTTCAAGTGGGGCATCGCCGGACAAATCAGCCTCGAGCAGGGCGGCGGTGGGATTTCTTCCAGCAAGCCGAAGCACTTCGTCGATCACCGCCTCTACACGGACGGCTTCATCACTTTCGATGACTGGATATCGTATCTGTCGACTCAGCAGCATCCCAAGGCGCTCCGCAAGATCTGGGAGGGTTTTGGCGACAACCAGGCGGTAGTTGCGTTTGACCGGAGCACGAAAACAAAGACGTACACCTATCGACGAGGCAGTTCCAACGACGTCAAAGTGAAGCAGATTCCGGACGAGGTCTTCTGCACCAAGGACATCTTCCAGGGCGCAGCGCTGACCGTGATCCAGCACATAAGACTCGCCGACCCCTCCGGCGCGTTCATCAAGTACGCCCTGCAAAGCAACTTCAACGGCTGCGTTGCAAGCTTCATGTCGACAATCTGGCAGCTCGTCGAAGCGAAAGTGCCGGGGACGATGAACTACTATGACTACAAGATCTCGAAGGCTCAGGCAACCGGCGCCGAGAAGTTCAAGGACATGCGCAAGCACCTCGGCGGAAGCTGGGCGCGGCGTTAGGACAGGCCAAAAAAATGCACGTTATGCGGCCAGGGCCGATTTCTTTCCGATGACTGTACAGCCATCTGAATGCAGCATCTCCTGGACTTGCACTCCAACCAAGCCTTGAGCGCAGGCGCGGTCCGCGGCGGGGACAAACGGCAGGACCAAAGAGGCCGCCCACCTGGCGGGCCGATGCCGATATCATGCGGTGTCGGACTATAAGAAAAAGGGAGGACTCGACAATGCTGCACCCCTCGCATCACGCGCGCACCCAGCCGGACAAGATCGTCTACCGGATGGCGGGCTCGGGCAAGACGCTGAGCTATCGCGAGCTCGACGACGCTTCGAACCGGGGCGCGCAGCTGCTGCGCGCGCTCGGCCTCGGGCCCGGCGATCACATGGCGCTGCTGTTCGAGAACTCGCTGCGCTTTTTCGAGATCTGCTGGGCGGCGCAGCGCAGCGGCATCTACTACACCGCGATCAGCACCTATCTTGTTCCCGACGAGATCGCCTACATCGTCGGCGACTGCGGCGCGAAGGTGTTCGTCGTGTCCGATGCGCTCGGCGCGGTTGCCGAAAAGCTCGCGCCGCTGCTGCCGGCGGGCGCCGTGCGCTACATGAGCGGTGCGGTCGCGCCGGGCTGGGCTTCTTGGGATGCCGCGCTCGCCGCGCAACCGCCGACGCCGGTCGCCGACGAGATCGTGGGCTACGACATGCTCTATTCCTCGGGCACGACCGGCCGGCCCAAAGGCGTCAAACCGCAGTTCAAGAACGAGCCGCTGGGTACGCTGTCGCCGCTGCTGCAGTTGCTGGTGCAGAAGATGTGCGGCGTCAACGAGGCGAGCGTCTATCTGTCGCCGGCGCCGCTGTATCACGCCGCGCCGCTGCGCTTCAACATGATGGTCGGCGCGCTCGGCGGCACCTCGGTGATCATGGAGAGGTTCGACCCCGAGGACTACCTGCGCCTCGCAGAGAAGCACCGCTGCACGCAGACGCAGTTGGTGCCGACGATGTTCGTGCGCATGCTGAAGCTGCCCGACGCCGTGCGCGCCAAATACGACGTTTCCTCGCTCAAGGCGGCGGTGCATGCCGCCGCGCCCTGCCCGGTGGAGGTGAAGCAGAAAATGATCGACTGGTGGGGGCCGATATTCATCGAGTACTACGCCGGTACCGAAGCCAACGGCGTCACCATCGCCGACACCGCGGAGTGGCTCGCCCACCGCGGCACGGTCGGCCGCCCGCTCGTCGGTCGGATCCACATCGTCGGCGCGGACGAGGAGGAATGTCCCACAGGCGAGGTCGGGCAGGTGTATTTTTCCGGCGGCCCGGCGTTCGCTTATCACAACGACCCGGTCAAGACCAAAACCGCGTACAACGACAAGGGCTGGTCGAGCCTCGGCGACATGGGGTATCTGGACGCCGACGGCTACCTCTACCTCACCGACCGCAAAGCCTACACGATCATCTCCGGCGGCGTGAACGTCTACCCGCGCGAGGCGGAGAACGTGCTCGTCAATCACCCGGCAGTCGCCGATGTCGCCGTATTCGGCGTGCCCAACGACGAAATGGGCGAGGAGGTGAAGGCGGTGGTGCAGGCAGCTCCGGGCTTTGCGCCGGGTCCGGACCTGGCGGGCGAGCTGATCGCGTTTTGCCGGGCGCGGCTCTCGTCGATCAAGTGTCCGCGCAGCATCGACTTCAGGGCCGAACTGCCGCGCACGCCGACGGGCAAGCTGCTTAAGCGTCTTCTGCGCGACGAGTATTGGCCGAGAAAGTCGGAGGCAACGGGGCGTCGGTTGGAGTCAGGCAATGGGGCATGACTCATGAAATTGCCGCTCTACCAACTCGATGCTTTCACCAACCGCCTGTTCGGCGGCAACCCGGCCGCGGTCGTGCTGCTCGACGCGTGGCTGCCGGACGCCGTGCTCGCGGCCATCGCCGCGGAGAACAATCTGGCCGAGACCGCGTTCGTCATTGCGCGAGCGGACGTCTCGCCGCTGCGCTGGTTCACGCCGGCGATCGAAGTGGACCTCTGCGGCCATGCCACGCTGGCTGCGGCGGACGTGCTCTTCCGTTACCGCTTTCCGTCGCACAAGCGGCTCGTTTTCAGCACGAAAAGCGGCGAGCTGGCGGTGACGCGCGAGGGCGCGCTGCTGAAAATGGATTTTCCCGCCCGTCCCGGCAAGCAGGTCGCGGTGACCGATGCACTCGTGGCTGCGCTCGGGGCGCGGCCGCGCGAAGCATACATGGCGCGCGATCTCCTGGCGGTCTTCGACGCCGAGGCCGAAGTCCGCGCGCTGCGTCCGGACTTCGCGCGCATCGCGGCGCTCGACGCGTTCGCCGTCATCGTTTCTGCGCCCGGCGACACGGTGGACTTCGTGTCGCGTTTTTTCGCGCCCGGCGCCGGCGTTCCGGAGGATCCGGTCACCGGCTCCGCGCACTGCACGCTCGTGCCTTATTGGGCCGCCCGCCTCGGAAAGAGCACGCTGACGGCAAAGCAGTTGTCCGCGCGCGGCGGTGATTTGCTGTGCGAGCTGCGCGGCGAGCGCGTGACGATCGCGGGGCACGTGGTCGAATACCTGCGCGGGGAGATCGAAACCGAGGGATCGGCAAGCCGGGGTCCAACCGAGTCCTGACGTCGCCCGCAGTTCGCGGCATTTCTTCTCCACCCATGCGCCCGCAGCGAACCCTGCATTCAGGAAACGATATACGCCGCTGCGCCGCTTGCCAGGAGGGTGCCGTCCACCCCCAGAAATTCCATGCGCGTCGTCGCGACCCGCGAGCCGAGGCGCAACACGTTGGCGCGGAGTTCAAAACGATCGCCCGTCGCAGGCCGCAAGTAGTCGATCCGCAGGTCGATGGTTCCCAGCTTGCCAAACCGATGGAGGCGCTGCGCGGGAGCTTCGTCCATGTGGCGCGCACCGATTGCCGCCATCACGGCGACACCGGCGATGGCGTCCAGTCCCGCGCTGATGACCCCACCGTGAAGGCGGTTGGAAATAAAGTGACCGATCAACTCCGGGCGCATATCGATCCTTCCCTTTGCGCCGCTTGCCTTTAGCGAAGTGATTTTTAAACCCAGCACGCGGTTGAAGGGAATCATCTCGTCGAATATCCTGGTCAATGCGGCGACGAATTCCGGTTCGAAGTCAGGCACTGCTTCGGTATTTTTCTTCATGCTTTACGCTTCACGGTCGAGTGAGATAAGCCCGGCAGTTTACGTTGTAACGTGGCCGAACGCGACCTTCATGATCGCGGGGCAGGTGGTCGAACACTTGCGCGGGTAGGTCGAAGCTCAATGGGGGAAGCCACGTTTCAGACCGGGGGAGGACGCACTGCCGGCTTGACCATGCCCTTGGAGCAGCGACGGTAAGGCGTTCCGGCGCGAGCCCATTATTTCCTTCGGTGATTCTTTTTGCTGCTTCGTATATCGAAGCAGATACATAGCGCATTGTGTTAAAGCTCTTGCGCAGGAAGCGGCAGGCTGAATACGTTCGCGCCGGGGCCGCGCGACGATCTTGAGCGCGACAGAAAATTCCCATCACATTTGCGTAAACGCAAAACCGCCTTCTTTGCAACGTGGACACTGCATAGGAGAGGCGGTGGCGAACAGTCCGTTACGAGTATGCGAGGTGCGATATGGCAAATTGCATAGGCGTTACCGGGGAATCCGGCGATCTGTTTGGCGAAAGGCCGATCCCGAGGCGGAATGCGGTGTTGTCGAGGCGTAATCCGGCGCCTGCGCTCACGACGGCGCGCGTGCTCTGCCGTCAGTTGCGGCACAAACGTGCGCGCCCGGACAAGCAGCGGATCGCGCATTTGATCTGCCTGAATCTGCTGTCGATGCTGAGGCGCTAAGCAGACCGATCAGGCCAAGCATTGCCGGACGCAAGGGAACAGCGTGGACCCACAGAGTTTCAGGCTACCGTATCGATCAACTGCCACACTTCTTTGCTAACACTTTTACTAACGCACAGCCGCCCGGCGGTTCCATAAAAAGGGGATATCCATGAAGAAATTACTCGCTGTGTTCATCGCTTTGTTCGCGGCTGCCAGCGCTCACGCCGCGGACAATGCGCTGCTCGCCAAGGCCAGGGCCGAAGGCAAGGTCGCGTTCTACGCCAACATCACCGCCGTCGAGCCGATCATGAAGGCCTTCAGCGCCGACACCGGGGTGCAGGCGGAGTACACCCGGATCTCGACCGCGAAATTCGTCGCCACGGCGATCACCGAATTCGATGCCGGCAAGTTCATGGCCGACGTGGTCCAGGGCCCGCTGCCGGTGCTGGAGATGCTCAAGGAAAAAGGCATGCTGGCTGCATATCGATCACCGGTCGCCGCCGGCTATCCGGCGTGGACGCGCAAGGACGACCGCATCCAGCTTTTCGGCATCGAGTACGTGGGTCTGATCTACAACAAGGACCTGGTGAAACCGGCGGACGTGCCGAAGCGCTACCAGGACCTGACCGATCCGAAGTGGAAGAACAAAATCGTCATGGCCAATCCCGCCAACCACGCCACGACCATCTCCTGGCTCATCGGGCTCAAGGAAAACGTGTTCAAGAACGACGCCGAGTGGATGAAGTTCCTGAAGGGGCTGGCCGCCAACAAGCCGATGTTCGTGGCCTCCTTCGGACCGACCCCGGCGCCGATCGAAAGCGGCGAGAAACTGATCGG
>Ga0307377_10000874_pt1 | contig 40023 bp, 32 predicted proteins | sample TR3MG_FD_202535 | JGI IMG/M metagenome (GOLD analysis project Ga0307377, IMG submission 202535) | Soil microbial communities from Risofladan, Vaasa, Finland - TR-3 | ecosystem: Environmental > Terrestrial > Soil > Coastal area > Acid sulfate soil | place: Finland: Risofladan, Vaasa | collected...
AGAAGGACGTGTACACCACCGCCATGGGCGTGGGCGCCGATTACGACGACCAGCTGTTGACGCTCATCGCCACCGGCGGCGCCGGCAACTACTACTACATCGACAAGCCGAGCGCGGTGCCTACTATCTTCGCCCGCGAGCTCTCGGGCATCGTCAACGTCGCGGCGAGCGGCATCGCCGTAGACCTGGCGCTGGAGCCCGGCGTCCGCGTGGCCAAGGTCCACGGCTACCAGTATCGCGACCTGGGCGGCGGCCGCTACGAGATCCCGGTGGGCGACATCGCCTCGAGCCAGGAGTACACCGTCTTCGTGGAGCTCGAGCTGCCGGCGGTAAACGAGGAGAAGACCGTGTCCCTCGGTACCGTGGCCGTCCGCTACGACGACCAATTCGTTAAGAAGGCCGTAACGTCGCCCCCCACCCGCCTCGCGATGCACTTCGTGCCGGAGGTCGAGGTGGTGGCCGCCAACGAGGTTCCGGAAGTGGTCAATACCGCGTACCTGATGGAGAACGCCGCGGCGATGGACAAGGCCCAGCGGCTGGTCGCCGAAGGCCGGCGGGGCGAGGCCCAGGAACTTTTGAAGAAACAGAAGGAGCTGAGCCGCGACCGCGCGGCCTCGGGCCAGAGCCAGGCCCTCCTCGACAGCGCCAACGACATGGAGGAGTTGGAAGAACAGGCGGACGATGAGGACAGCCCCGACGCCGCGGTGATGAAGGCCGCAGGCGCCGCAGCCACCGAGACGAGATACCACTAAACTCCGCCCCCGCCCGCTCGTAAAACCAGCCCCGCGGCCTCAAGCCGCGGGGTTGATTTATCGGCGGCGGTGTGGTATCTTTCGCGCCGCACGAGAGGTATTTCACCCGCCTGCCGTCGCGTCGCTTTTTGAGCGGTACACTGTTTTTTTCGCGCGGAAATGAACCAACCCACCATAGGCATACGCCGGGAAGACGTCAACCCGTGGGAGCGGCGCGCGCCGCTGACGCCGCGGGAAGTGGCGCGCCTCGTCGCGGACGAGGGCTTGTCGGTCATAGTCCAACCCTCCGACGTACGCGTATTCGACGACGACGCCTACGCCCGCGCCGGCGCGACGGTCGCCGACGACCTGGGTCCGGGCGACGTCATATTCGCCGTGAAGGAGATTCCGCCCGACCTTATACTCGCCGATAAAACGTACGTCTTTTTCTCGCACGTAATAAAGGGGCAACCCGCCAACATGCCGATGCTGCGGCGGCTCGTCGAGCGGCGGTGCTCGTTGGTGGATTACGAGCGCGTCGTCGACGACGAGGGGCGGCGGCTGGTCTTCTTCGGCCGGTACGCGGGCCTGGCCGGTATGATCGATACGCTGTGGGCGCTGGGCCGCCGGCTCGCCTGGGAGGGGCGGGAGACGCCGTTTGCGGCGCTCAAGGCCGCGTGGGAATACGAGGACCTGGCGGCCGCGCGGGCGGCGGTGGCGGGAGTGGGCGAGCGCGTCGCGGCCGAGGGCGTCGGCGCCGGCCTGGCGCCGTTGACCGTGGCCTTCGCCGGCTACGGCAACGTCTCGCGCGGCGCCCAGGAGATATTGGACATCCTCCCGCACGAGGAGATAGCGCCGGGCGACGTGGCGGCGATAGCGTCGCGAGCCGAGCCGTCGGACAAAGTGGTTTATAAGGTCGTTTTCAAAGAGGAGGACATGGTCGAGGCGAAAGAGCCGGGCGCCGCTTTCGACCTCCAGGATTATTACGACCACCCCGAAAAGTACAGGCCGGTTCTGGCGGCGTACCTGCCGCACGTCACCGTCCTCGTCAACTGCATCTATTGGGAGGCGCGGTATCCCCGTTTCGTAACGAAGGCCGACCTGGCGTCGCTCTACGGCGGCTCCCAACCGCGGTTGCGCGTCGTTGGCGACATAAGTTGCGACGTGGAGGGAGGCATCGAGGCGACCGTCAAACAGGTGGACTCCGCGTCGCCGGTTTACGTCTACGACGTCGACCGGGGCGAGGCGGTGGACGGCGTCGCCGGGAACGGCCCGGTCATACTCGCGGTGGCCAACCTGCCGGCGGAGTTGCCGCGGGACTCGTCGGCGTATTTCGGCGAGCGGCTCGAGCCGTACGTGGCACCCATCGCCCGGGCGGCCTGGCGGGGCTCCTTCGACGCCGTCGAGCTGCCCGGGCCCATAAGGGCCGCGACCATCCTCTACCGCGGCGAGTTCACGCCGCCTTACAAGTATATCGAGGAGTATATAAAGTAAAGGCCGGGATTATGCCGAAAGACGTATTAGTATTGGGCGCGGGGATGGTGGCGAAGCCGCTGGTCGACTACCTGCTGGCGCGGCCGGATTTCCGCGTTACGGTGGCGAGCCGCACGGTGGCCAAGGCCGAGGCGCTGGTGGCGGGACGCGAGCGCGGCCTCGCGCAGCCGCTGAACGTACAAGACGAGAAAAAACTCGACGCCGACGTCGCCGCCGCGGACCTGGTCATCAGCCTGGTTCCGTATATTTATCACGTCGCGATAGCCGAGCGCTGCCTGGCCCACGGCAAGCCGCTCGTTACGACGTCGTACGTGAGCGACGAGATGCGCGCCCTCGACGACCGCGCGCGCGAGGCCGGCGTCTTGCTGCTGAACGAGATCGGCCTCGACCCGGGCATCGACCATATGTCGGCGATGAAGGTAATACACGCCGCGCAGCGCGAAGGAGGCCGCGTCGTTTCCTTTAAGTCTTATTGCGGCGGCCTTCCCGCGCCCGAGGCCGACACCAATCCCTGGGGATACAAGTTCTCCTGGAGCCCGCGGGCGGTCATTCTGGCGTCGCGCAACGCGGCGCGATACCTCGAGCGCGGCCGCGAGGTGAACGTCCCGGGCGACGAGCTTTTCGCCGATTGCCGCGCCGTCGACGTCCCGGGCGCCGGCGAGTTCGAGTGCTATCCCAACCGCGACTCGCTGCCGTACGTAGAGACCTACGGCTTGAAGTACGTCGAGACGATGTTCCGGGGGACGCTGCGAAACGCCGGGTGGTGCGAGACGTGGCTCGCTCTTTCGCGGCTCGGCTTCCTCGACGACGCGCCGCTAAACTGCGAGGGGTTGACGTACCGCGGGTTCTCGGCGCGGGCGTTGGGCGTCGACGCCGCGGACGCCGAGAGCGCGTTCGCGGCCCGGGCCGGCGTGGCGGAGGATTCGCCGGTTGTGGGCCGGCTAGAGTGGCTGGGCTTCTTTTCGGACGAGCCCGTTCCGCAGGCCGAGGCCGCGCCGATGGACGTCCTCGCCGAGCGGCTGGCCGAAAAGTGTCCCTACGGCGAAAGCGAGCGCGACATGATCGTGCTGCACCACGAGTTCGACGTCGGCTACGGCGGCCGCGGCGAGCGCGTCACGTCGACGCTGGTCGACTTCGGCGTACCGGGCGGCGACTCGGCGATGGCGCGCACGGTGAGCCTCCCCGCGGCGATAGCGGCGCGCCTGATTCTCGAGGGGAAGATTGCGCTGGCGGGCGTTCAAATCCCGGTGCTGCCCGAAATCTACGAGCCGGTCCTGGCCGAGCTCGAGCGTTTCGGCATCACGTGCGTCGAGCGTAAGGGCCCGCTCGAGTAGTATCCGGTTGTTCTATTAAAAGTAGGTTGCGGGCGAGGTTTATTCGTCACAAGAAAAAGCCGGCCTTGAACCAAGGCCGGCCTTATTTCGCCGAGAGTGACTCCCTAGCCGCCGCAGCAGCCGCTTTTTTTCTCCTCGCCGCCCAGGTACTTCTCCGGGTCGGCCTCGAAGGCCACTTTGCAGCCCGGCGCGCAGAAATAGTACGTCTGACCCTTGTATTCCGTCGTCGCCGGCGGGGTCGCCTCGTCGACGTCCATACCGCATACGGGGTCTTTCGCCATTACGGGATACCTCCTTTTTGTAGGCCCCGTTTCCGTTGGAAAGAAACCGGACCCAGCGGTCGTTTAATTAATTAACTTAACGTGGCGTCTTTGTCAAAAGGCTTCCGGCCGTCGGCCGCGACTTCGCTTTGGGTCGGGCCCCGCGGCCTCGTTATTCGTACGCGACTTGTTGGGCCTCCACTTTGTCCACGTATATTATCGCGTTACCGATATACTTCACTTTGAATTCGCAGACCGACTTTTCGAGCAGTTCGAAATCCAGCGCGAATTTTTTATAGTCCTGGCCGCTCGCGAGCGAGGATACGCTGAGCACTTTGGCCGTCGTCGGCTCCGGGGTTTCCCGCGTGCCGGCGGGGGCGATGGCCACGCTTATCTCCGCGGCCGGCGAGGACGACGCGGCGGCGCCGTCGGCGCGAAGGTAAAAGTACGCCCGGTATTCGCCGCGCTCCAGCTCCTCGTACGGGCCCCACAGGACCGTCTTCTCGTATAAGTTGTCGGCCGGCGAAACGCGCAGCGCGGAACCGCCCGAGGCGACGGCGTCCTCGACCTGGTTACCCATAAACGTCTTTTTCGTATCCTCGGCCTCGAACGTCCACCAGCGGCCTACCCACCGCGGCTCGCGCCAGGGATACGGGAAGACGCACGCTTCGGTTACGTTTAACGGCGCGGCGCCTTCGTACGCGAGGCGGACGTCCCACTTCTGCGGCGGCACCTTGAAGTTAAGGGTTATGTTTTGTTCGCCCGCCGCCGTTTCGGCGGTCGCGACGGCCTCCCCACCCGCGATTATTTTGACTTCCCCGGGGCCGGCCGCGGTCGCTTTTAGGCGGACGGCGTAGTTTTCGAAATCGCGGTTGTTCGGAGGCGGGAACGTAAGTTTTTCCCCCGGCCCGAGTTCGCGGCCCTGCGCCGCGTCTATCGACAGCCACTCGCCGCCCGCGACCCATACCGGCGTCGCGAACGCTGTGTGGTCGTCTTCGGAAATGACGCGCAGGTAATAGTAGCTCGGCGCGCCGTCGTACCCGTCGTCGCGCCAGGAGAACGGGACGTAGCTGCGGCCCGCGGCGTCCGGTACCGTATACGCCGTTTCGCCGCCGCGGACAACTTCGAGCGATTTTATAACGCCCTCGGTCGCGACCTCCCCTTCGACCAGCGGCCGCTCCTTGACCGGGGTAATGCTCGCCATACCGGCGCCGTCGACGGCGAGGTCGACGAAGTCCCGGTTGCCGGAGGTCGCGTAAACCCGCCGGTCGTACAGCGCGTCGAAGATCGCCTGTCGCGTATTTTCTTGGGCCAGAAACGCGGTGATCCCGCCGATGTACCACATCTGCCGCATACGACTCGGGCCGCGGTTTTGCCCGGGCGCGCCGTTGTGGTTGTCGCCGCCGCCCACGAACCCCAATAGATGATACGAATTCAGCGCGTCCACCACGCCGCCGCCCCGCCACATGCGGCCTTTCCAAAACGGGTTGCCCTCGTACTCCGAAACGCCCCAGTGCGACACGATTTCGACGCAACGGGAGTACGCCGGGTCGACGTGGTCCCACCTGAAGCCGCCGAGCGTGTGGTGCGCTATCGTAATTACTTCGCCGGGCCGATACTTCGCCCACAACTCTTCCGGCGTATCCGTGGGGTCGTCGTACGCGCGATAGAACGAGCCGCCTTTGCCGCGCAAATATACGCACCGGTGGCCGTACCCGCCGGACCAGGCGTCGCTGGTCCACTCGTATCCCAGGAGCGTCACGAAGGCCGGCGGGTCGTTCTTGGCGTTGGTTATCGAGACTAGTTTGCCCCATTCGCCGCCGTACAGGTTTTCGGCGTGGTCGGTCAGGACCGTTACGTCCAACAACGCGACGTACCGGCCGTAATCGAAGTATTCGTCCGGCTGCCGCATGCCGTCCGAGAAAGCCGAGTGGCCGTGTACGTCGCCCCAGAATATGCGCCGCTCCCAGCTCGGGCGGCAGACTACCGGGTTGCTCCGGCCGGCGAGGCCGCCGCCGCGAACGTCGACGCGATATACCCCCGGCGCGGTTACGGAGAATCCGTCGAGCTCGAGGTAGTTTCCGTTTTGCTTTTTAATCGAGGCCGCCGCGGGCCCCGTTACCCCCTCGCCCGAGAGGGTGACGTCCCCCTTCCAAGGTTCGCCCGCGGGATTGTTGTTTTGGTCCAAGACCGCGACCTTGACCGCGAACGGTTCACCGGCCGTAACGCAGGTCGGTGCCACGACGCGGAATTGGGCCGCCGGCCCGGCCGGGATGCGTACCACCGTCGCCCGGCCCTCGGCGATGGTAGGCCGTCCGCCGTCGCCGCCCGGCCCCTTCACGTACGTCGCGAAGGCCTTCTCGTCCTGGTTGAAGGGGTGGGTATGCTCGCGCGTTAAGAACAGCTTGAATTTCGCACCGCGCTTCAATATACCTTTTTTCACGGTCGCCCGGATGACGTAACCGCGGGCACTCTCGATTTCGGCCGAGAAACCGAGCTCCGCCCCGCGCGGCGGTTTCCCGCTCAGGTAGTTTTCGCCGTTGGGGTCGTCGGTCTGCGGGAGGCCGAAGTGGAAAGGGATTTCGATTACGACCGCCGAACCCGCCGGCGCGTCCACCGGCATGATAACTTCGAAAGTGATTTTAGGAATGACGGCCCCGGCGGGTAAAACGTCCGGCTTAATCTTTACCCACGGTTTCGCCGTTTCGGCCTCTTTGCCGCCGGCGACGGTGCTCGCCGTCGCGACCAGAAACGCACTTATTAGGATTTCGCGCCACATTAGTCATCTCCCCTTTTACGCGCTGCGTGACGCCGTCATTATAACTCAGCCTCGCGCCGCGTTCCAATATAAACGTTAATCGATTTCGTAATCGGTTCGCGCGGGCCCGATGAAAAGGTTGCCGCGTACGGGGCGGGATACTATAATTCCCGGAGCGGGTTCTTCCGAGGGGCCTGAGACGTGATGAAAGAAGGAGAGCGCAAGGAGGTCCGCCTCGTCGTCGACGGCGAGAACGCGGGGCAACGGTTGGATGCCTTCCTGGGGGTAATGCTCGGGGAGTACTCGCGGTCGCGCCTGAAGGGTTTCATCGCCGCCGGGGAAGTCGCCGTAAACGGCGCCGCGGCGAAGCCCTCGTACCGCCTTAGGGAAGGCGACGTGGTCGACGCGGCGATAGGCCCTCCCTCCGGGCCGCCGGTCGAGCCGGAGGATATTCCCCTCACCGTTTATTACGAGGACCAGGACGTCGTCGTCGTCGAGAAACCGGCCGGGATGCTCACCCATCCCGCGGGGAGGGTGTACTCGGGAACGCTCGTGAACGCGCTGTTGCATCGCGTCGGCGCGCTGGCGCCCGTCGGCGGCCCCGCCCGCCCGGGGATAGTCCACCGTCTGGACAAGGGCACCTCGGGCGTGTTGGTCGTGGCCCGCTCCGAGCTCGCGCACAAAAGCCTGGTTAAACAGTTTTCGCGGAGGACCACCGGCCGGACGTACGTCGCGTTGGCCGCGGGTTCTCTCCCGCTCGAGGAGGGGACGATAGAGGCCCCCATCGGCCGCTCGAGCCGCAACCCGAAGCTCTTCGCCGTCAGCCCTCTCGCCGCCAAAGAGGCCAAGACGACTTTCGCCGTGCTGGAGCGTTTCGGCGGCGAGGCGACGCTGCTGCGCCTGCGCCTTTACACCGGCCGCACCCATCAGATCCGCGTGCACCTCGCGTACCTGGGATACCCGGTTTTAGGGGACGAGACGTACGGCAAGCCGAGCGACGTCATCGACAGGCCCGCGCTGCATGCGCACACCCTCGCCTTCGACCACCCGGCGTCGGGCGCGAAGATGCGCTTCCTGTCGCCGCTGCCGCCCGATATAATAGCGGCCTGCGAACGGCTGCGGCGAGAAGGCGGGCCGGGCGGCGGCCGTTAATGGCGTATTTTTTTTGTCGCCGCTAAAAATTACGGTTGACGCGGGTACGCGTTTAGGGTATACTTCGAAAGTATCAGGGTATTTCTATCCTGCCATTTTTCCTCCAAATACTCCCATTTCATGTCGTTAAACTTAGCCGAACTCACCACAAAGACAACGGCGGAGCTTGCCGCGCTTGCACGCGAGATGGGCGTGACCGGCGCCTCCGGCCTGCGTAAGCAACAGCTTATCTTCAAGCTGCTCGAGACGCAGGCGACGCAAAACGGCCTTATCTTCGCGGAGGGCGTCCTCGAGACCATGCCCGACGGTTACGGCTTCCTGCGCTCCGGGGCCAACAATTACCTCCCCGGGCCGGACGACATTTACGTTTCGCCTTCGCAGATTCGCCGGTTCAGCCTTCGCAAGGGCGACACCGTCTCCGGCCAGGTACGCGCGCCGAAGGACAACGAGAAATATTTCGCGCTGCTCAAGGTCGACGCCGTCAACAACGTAGACCCGGAGCAGGCGGTCGAACGCAACCTCTTCGACAACCTGACGCCGATCTACCCCGACGACCGGTTTCACCTCGAGACCGCGGACGAAAATTTAACCCTTCGCGTGCTCGACCTGATGACGCCGGTGGGCAAGGGCCAGCGCGGGCTCATCGTCTCGCCGCCCCGCGCCGGCAAGACGACCATCCTGCAAAACTACGCCCACGCCCTCGCCGAGAACCATCCCGACGCAATCCTCATCGTCCTGCTCATCGACGAGCGACCGGAAGAGGTCACCGACATGGAGCGGTCCGTGCACGGCGAAGTCATCTCGTCCACCTTCGACGAGCCGGCCGACCGCCACGTCCACGTCGCCGAGATGGTGCTGGCGAAGGCCAAGCGCCTCGTCGAGGCGGGGCACGACGTCGTCGTCCTGCTCGACTCCATCACGCGGCTCGCCCGGGCGTATAATACCGTTACGCCGCACTCGGGCCGCGTCATGACCGGCGGCATCGACGCCTCCACGCTGCAGAAGCCCAAGCGCTTCTTCGGCGCCGCGCGCAACATCGAGGAGGGCGGCTCGCTTTCCGTCATCGCGACGGCGCTTGTCGATACCGGCTCCAAAATGGACGACATCATCTTCGAGGAGTTCAAGGGGACCGGCAACATGGAGTGCATCCTCGACCGGCGGTTGGTGGACCGGCGCACCTGGCCGTCGGTCGACGTCGCCCGCTCCGGGACGCGCAAGGAGGAGCTGCTCCTCAGCGAGGAGGAGATCAACAAAATCCGCCTCATCCGCAAGGTCCTGGCCGATATGAACGGCGTGGATGCCACCGAGATGCTCCTCGCCAAGATGCGCAAGACGAAGGACAACGAGGAGTTTTTGGCTAATTTAGAGAATTTGTAGGGAAGTATGGTACAATAGATTATCCCAAAATGGTAAGGGCGCCGCGAGGCGCCCGTTTTCGGCGGTTATGGTTATCGAGGAGGGTTCGTAAATGCGGACGACGGTTTTATACGCGGCGGCGCTGGCGGTAGCGTTGGCCGCGGCGGCGCACGCCGGCTTCTAAGCCTCGCCCGCCACCGTCGCCGTCTACGTCATCGGTTGACAGAGCCACCCGCTCGAGGGCGCCCGGGCGGTACTGGTGAGCGAAACCGCGGCCGATGAGCTCGGCGAAGGCCGGTACCGCTTCGAAGAAGCGTATCCCGGCGAGCATCGCCTCTTCGTCTACGCCGGCGTCGGCGACGTCTACGACGAGTCGTTCGCGACGGACGTGGCGTTCGCCTCGGCCGAGCTCGAGGTCATGTTATGTATATGCATAGAGACGCGCATGACTCGCCTCGAGGGCACGGTGCGGGACGCGCGCGGCAAGGCCGGTCAAATTCGCGGGCGTGGCGGTCCGCGAGCTCTTCCTGGATACTACCACCGACGCCAAGGGGCGTTACGAACTCAAGCTACCGCCCGGCAAGTGGGAGGTAATGGCCTGGGCCGACGGCGGCGCCGAAGATGAGACCTTCGCCTCGATAACCGTGACGGGGCCGGAAGACCCGGGCGAAGCGGAGGCGGAAGCTCGGTTGGATTTGAGACTCGGCGAGTAACGGTGCAATACCGCGACTTCGGCAATCTCGGATATAAAGTTACCGCGCTGGGTTACGGCGCCATGCGCCTCCCGGAGGACGAGGAAGGGAACGTCCGACGCGACGAGGCCGTCGCCGTAATCCGCGCGGGCATCGACGCCGGCATCAACTACGTCGATACCGCGCCGCTGTACAATCGCGGCCAGTCGGAAGAGGTGGTCGGCGAAGCTCTCGCCAACGGCTACCGCGAGCGCGTGTGGCTCTCCACCAAGAACCAGCGCGTCAACGACGACCCGGACGACTGGCGCCGCCGCCTCGACGAATCCCTCCGCAAACTCAAAACCGATTACGTCGACGTCTACCACCTGTGGGGAATAAGTTGGAAGGAGTTTACGGAGCACCTGGCGGTAAAGGACGGGCCGCTGGCGGCCGCGCGCCGCGCCCGGGAGGACGGCCTCTTCCGCCACCTATTCTTCTCGTTTCACGCGCCGCCGGAGGATTTCTTTAAAATAATCGATACCGGCGAATTCGTCGGCTGCACGGTCCAGTATAATTTGATAGACCGTAAAAACGAAGCCGGCCTCGCGTACGCCGCGGCCAAGGGCCTGGCGGTCGTGATTATGGGGCCGGTGGGGGGAGGCCGTCTGGCCGGGCCGTCGTCGGTGCTGGAGGACTCAGGGTTTTCGGCCGCGAGCACCGCCGAGCTGGCGCTCCGCTTCGTCCTGGCCAACGCCCACGTGAGCTGCGCCATCTCCGGGATGAGCAGCCGCGAGCAGCTGCGCGAGAACGTCGCGACGGCTTCGCGCGCGGACCGGCTGGACGAGGCCGAGGTCGCCCGCATCAACGAGAGCTTCGACGAGTACCGTAAACTCGCGGAACTCTATTGCCCCGGCTGCGACTACTGCAAACCGTGCCCGGAGAACGTGGCCGTTTCGCGGGTGTTGGCGCTTTACAACCTGGCTCGAGTTTACGGCCTGGAGGATGCGGCCAAGAAGCTGTACGCCGAGATAGGGCGCACCGGCTTCTTCGCCCGGATGAACAACGCCGCCGCCTGTACCTCCTGCGGCGAGTGCGTCGAGAAGTGCCCGCAAAAATTGGATATCCCGGAGGAGTTGGCCGCGGCGCACGCGGCGCTGGGCAATGGAAAAGGCGAACGATAATACCCGCTCCCTCTTGGCCGTTACGCGCCTGGCGGTATGTTCCAACGCGGCGCTGACGGCCGGCAAGCTCGTCGCCGGCGTCGCGATGTCCTCGGCCGCGGTGGTCGCGGAGGGTTTACATTCCGGCGTGGACCTCGTCGCGGCCCTCATAGCCTTTTGGGCGGTACGGAAGGCTCGGCAGCCCGCGGATGCCGACCACGCCTTCGGCCACGGCAAGTACGACGCGCTCTCGGGCGCCACGGAGGGCCTATTGATTTTCGGCGCGGCTTTCTTTATAATCGCGGAAGCCTTCCGGAAGATTATAACGGGGGGCGAGATCGAGAAACTCGGCCTGGGCGCCGCGGTCATGGCGGCGTCGGCGTTGATAAATTTCTTGGTGTCGGCGCAACTCTTCACCGTGGCGCGGCGGACCGGCTCGGTCGCGGTGGAGGCCGACGGCCATCATCTCCGCACCGACGTCTGGACGTCGCTGGGGGTGCTCGCCGGCATCGGCCTCATCAGGCTGACCGGTGTTCACATCCTCGACCCCATCGCGGCGTTCGTCGTCGCGGCGCTGATATTGTTTACGGCCTGGCGAATTACCAGGAAGTCCATCGGCGACCTACTCGACCGGCGTTTGCCCGCGAGCGAGGAGAAGCGTATCGCCGAGATCGTAACCAAAGGCCACCCTCACTGGCTCGAATACCATAGGCTCCGCACGCGGCGGGCCGGCGGCCAGCGCCACGTCGACCTGCACCTGGTCACGTGCCGCGACATACCGCTCGAGCTCGCCCACAGCTTGACGGAGGACCTGGAGGACGACATACGGCGGGAGTTTCCCCGCGCCGAGATAATCACCCACGTCGAGGCGTGCGAGAAGGCGGAGAACGAGTGCGACGACGCTTGCCCGATGTACGATATTAAGATGAAAGTCATCACCCGCGCCGAGGGGCGGTAAATGGCGGTTTCGGATTACCAGGTTTTCGCTCGGCGGTTCCGGCCGTTGGATTTCGCCGAGGTCGTAGGTCAGGAGGCGGTTACGCGCACGCTGGCCAACGCCGTCTCCGGCGGCCGCGTCGCCCAGGCGTACCTGTTCGCCGGGCCGCGGGGCGTGGGCAAGACGTCGGTGGCCCGCATCCTGGCCAAGGCGCTCAATTGCAGCCGGGGCCCGACCGTGACGCCGTGCGGCGAGTGCGACAACTGCCGCGCCATCGCCGCCGGCAACGACACCGACGTGCTCGAGATCGACGGCGCCTCCAACCGCGGCATCGACGACGTACGCGAGCTGCGGGAGCGCGTCCGCTTCGCGCCGGGCCACAGCCCCTACAAGATATACATCATCGACGAAGTCCATATGTTGACGGCGGAGGCGTTCAACGCCCTCCTCAAGACGCTGGAAGAACCGCCCTCGCACGTGGTCTTCGTCTTCGCGACGACGCGGTTCGACAAGGTTCCGGCTACCATAGTGTCCCGCTGCCAGCGGTTCATCTTCCGGCGCATCCAGACCGCGGCCATAGAGGACAAGCTCCGCGTTATTGCCGAGAAGGAAGGGCTGAGCGTCGAGCCGCGGGCGTTGTCGCTAATAGCGCGGCGGGCCGCCGGCAGCATGCGCGACGGCGAATCCCTCTTCGACCAGGTTATCGCGTTCGCCGAGGACGAGATAACGCCGCACGACGTGGAGCGCACGCTGGGCCTGGTGGCGGCGGAGGCGGTGGAGAAGCTGGCGTCGGCGGTGTTGGCGGCCGACGGCGCGGGGGCGCTCCTCGCCGTGGACGCGCTGGCGCGGGAGGGCGCGGACCTGGTTCAGGCCGTGCACCAGCTCGTGGAATACCTGCGCGACCTTATGGTCCTGGCCGCGGCCCCCGACGAGCCGGACCTGGTGGACGTGAGCGGCGACGAACGCGAGAAGCTGCGCGCCGTCGCGGCCCGGCAGTCGCCCGCGACGTTGCTTAACATAATCAACGTCTTCCTGGAGGCCGCGGGGCCTATGTCGCGCGTCCTGTCGCCGCGGCTCGTTTTGGAGTACGCGGCGCTGAAGGCGGCCCGGATTCGCAACCTGTTGCCGGTGGAAGATTTACTGAAAGCTTACGCCGGTGAGGAGGAGCCGGTCGCGGCGGAGCCCCCCGGGGAGGTTCCGAAGGCCGGCCCGGCGCCCGGCGCCCCGGCGGAAGTTTCGAAAAGCCTCACCGAGACGTGGCAGCGCGTATTGGCCGCGCTGGGCGAGAGCGATAAGGCGCTGCGGGCGCTGGTCGCGCCGGCGCGGTTGATCTCGTTTACGGAGGACGAGTTCCGGCTGGGCTTCCCCGAGAAGTACCGCGTGAGCGCCGAGAAGGTGGACGATGAGGAGCGGCGCGCGGCGCTGGCCGAAGCCGTGGGCGCCATCTTGGGCCGGCCCGTGAAAATACGGGTGGAGCTCGAGGCGGGCGCGCCCGCGTCGTCCGCGTCGGAGGGTACGCTGTTCCGGGATATGCCGCTGGTGGCGGAGATACGCGACCGCTACGGCGGCGAGATAGTGGAAGAGAAAGAAGTCGCTGCCCCCGAGGAAGAGAGCTAACGGCCTACCGTTACCTCGGGGCGGAGGTGAAGATGCTGGGAAATTTAGGCAACCTGGCTCAGCTGCTGAGGCAGGCCAAGGACGTCCAGCAGAAGCTGGGCGAAGTGCAACGGAAACTTTCGGCGATGACGGTGGAGGTCAGCGCCGGCGGCGGTATGGTCACCGTCGTCGCGAACGGCCACCAGGAGATTCTTTCCGTGAAGATAGACCCGGCGGCGGTGAAAGCCGACGAGGTGGAGCTCCTGGAGGAGTTGGTCCTGGCCGCCGTCAACGCCGCCCGTAAAAAAGCGGAAACGCTCGCCCGCGACGAGATGTCCGGCCTCGCGCAGGAGATGGGCATTCCGGAAGGTTTTAAGCTCCCGGGCGCGTAGCCGTACGGCGGCGCGTTCGTCGGCTTTTTAAAGGGCCCGTGAGGGCCTTTTTTATTTAACCTGGGCGGCGAGCCAATCGACCAGCGCGTCTTCGAAAGACGGTTCGGCGGCGAAGATCCTGGTCCCGTGGCCCGCGTCCGAAAACATCTTGAACGCGGCGTCGGCGGCGATCTCGTGGAGCTTCCCCACGGAGTCCGCCGCGTATTTGTCCTCGTCGCTGGCGACGAGGTACGCCGACCGGCCGCGGTATTTCGCCATCGCCGCGGTCGTCTCCAAGCCGTGGTAGTTGAGCCCCGGCGAGAGCAGGACCACCGCGCGCACGTCCGCGTCGTCCGCGCCGTAGTTCAGGGCGAAGTTGGCGCCGATGGAGGCGCCCACGATTACGAGTTTCGACGTATCGGCGCCCTTCCCGGCCAGGAAGTCTTTGGCCGCGGCCACGTCGAGCAGCGACGACTTGTGCGCTTCGTCGTCGAATTCGGCGTAGCGCCTGGTCTCGCCGTCTTGCTTCGTGCTGTCGCCGTGGCCTCGCGAGTCGAGCGCCAGGACGTTGAAGCCGGCGGCCGCCAGCTTGGCGCCGAAGCCGTCGTACGAGTGGCGGTCGGCTGTCAACATGTGCAGCAATATGGCCGCGGGTTTCCCCGCGCCCGCGTCCCGGTACGAAGCGTATATCTTCCAGCCGTCGGAAGTGGCGAACGATACCGTCGTCGGCGCGGCGGCGTTTTCCGTAACGGCCACGGGCTCGGCCGTGGGCGCCCGCTCCTTGGCCTGGCACGCGGCGAGGAACGCCGCGCTGGATAATATTACGGCGAACGTCGTAATAGTCCTCATTTCACTCCTCCTGCGTTTTGGCCTCCGTACCGGCCCCCGCCTTAACGATTTGTTGTCGAATTCTACCCGCGTGTGTTATTATATTTTAAATAAGGCGAAGGCGCAAGGGGAGCGACTATTATGAAGAGAACGGCGCTTATTCTGACGGCGGCGCTCGTCGTAGTAGCGGGCGCCGGGGCGGCCGACTTCTCGGCCGATACCGTTAAGTCCGGCAACTACGTTCACGTCCCGGCGGGCGAGGTCCTAAAGGGCGGGACGGTCTTGGCGGGTTCCGTCGTCGTGGTGGACGGCGACGTCGACGGCGACTTGCTGGCGTTCGCGGCGTACGTGGAGGTGAACGGCAACGTCAACGGCGACCTCCTCGCGGCGGCGGCGACGATTATCGTCAACGGCCGGGTCGCCGGTTCGGCGCAGTACTACGGCGCCGCGGTAACCGACGCCGGTTCGACCGCGGGTTCCCTCGACGCGTCGGGCGCGGCGTTGTTCCTGCGGGGGAGCGTCGGCGGCGACGTGACGAGTTCCGGCGCGGCTACCTGGCTGGGGGGCGCTTTCGGCGGCGACGTCGAGGCCCGGGGCGGATACCTCGTCGTAGAGGACGAAGCCCGGGTCGGGGGCGACGTCTCGTACCGGGCCGAGGAGCTCGAGCTTTCGCCGGCGGCGGCCATAGGGGGGCGGGTGAAAGAGTTGCCCGAGCCCGAGCCGGCCAAAAAAGAGAAAAAGGGTTTCAATTTCGGCTGGTGGTTGATAAAGAACGTCTGGTCGGTCCTCGCCCTCTTCGTTTTGGCGGCGTTCGTCGCCTGGCTCCGGCCCGTTATGTTGACGGCCATACCGGATAACATCCGCGCCCGCCCCGTGGCGTCGCTCCTGCTGGGTTTAGCCGTTTTGGTCGGCGCGCCGGTGGCGGCCTTGGTACTCGCGATTACGCTGGTGGGCATCCCCTCCGCCCTGGTGTTGGCGGCGTTCTATCTGATGGCGCTGTACGCGGCGTACGTGTTCGCGGGCGTCTTCCTGGGGCGGTTGATAACGGCGCGGTTGTTCAAGGGGCGGGAGACGCCGGCGCTCTTCGCGGCGTTGGCGGGTATCGTGATATTGGTTCTGGCGGGCAACATCCCGTACTTCAAGGTATTGCTCGCCCTCGCGGTGTGGGTGTTTGCGTTGGGCGGCGCCGCGATCTACGCGTGGGAGATGCGCAAGACGCGGCCGCAACGTTAGCGGATGACGGTGAAACCGCGGACGGCGGTAGGCTGGCTCGAGTTCCTGCCCGGGAGGTTGGAGCAGACGTTGCTGGGTTACGACGTGTCCCGGGACCAGATAACGATACTCTGTGACGCCGCGGTGCGCGAGAAGTTCTACGCCGTCGTAGTCAACCCCACGCACGTTCGCTTCGCCGCGGAGCGCCTGGCCGACGTGCCGGTGAAGACGGTGACGGTCGTCGGTTTCCCCATGGGGGCCAATACCAAGGCGGTGAAGGTCTTCGAGACGCGCGACGCGTTGGCGCGCGGCGCGGACGAATTTGACCTGGTCATAAACGTTTCGGCGTTGACGCACGGTTATTACGAGTTCGTCTGCGGCGAGATCCGGGACGTCGTGGCCGCGGCCGACGGCCGCCCGGTCAAGGCCATAATCGAGTGCGGCGCGCTTACGGCCAACCAGAAGGTGGTCGCCTGCGACCTCGTGTGCCGGGCGGGCGCGCATTTCGTCAAGACCTCCACCGGCTACGGCCCGGGCGGCGCGACGGAAGAGGACGTGCGGCTTTTGCGGAAGGTGGTCGGCGACGCCGTCGGCATCAAGGCCTCCGGCGGGATACGGTCGTACGAGCGCGCGCTCAACCTCATGTCGGCGGGCGCGGACCGCGTCGGTACCTCGAGCGGCGTCGTCATTATGGAGGGGTTGCGCTACGCGGTGAAGGCGGGCCGTCTGGGCGACGCCGTCGCGGCGAGATAGCAGCAGCGCGGCGCCCCCTCGGCAACTTATCTGAGGTGAATTCCTTTACATTAGGGGAAGTGTTCCGTCGGCTTCGACCGGGGGTCGGTACGGCGGCTTTTTAATAAATTACCCGGGCCGCTCTTCGGTGCGGCCGGTTTGACGTTATGAAGAGGAGAAGTTTTCTCGAGGTAACGGGCGCCGCCGGCGTATGGCTCGCCGCGGGCGGCCTGGGCGGCGTCGTGGCGTCGTGCGGCGAGCGGGGCGTGGAGCGGCGCGCCGCCCGGCGCGTGGTGGTGTTGGGCGTCGGCGGCATGGACGCCGGCGTACTCGAGCGTATGATCGCCGAGGGCAAGCTGCCCAACCTCGCGGCGTTGGCCCGGAGCGGTACGTTCGCGACCCTTCGCACCACGACGCCCGCCGAAAGCTCCGTGGCGTGGGCGGCGTTCGCTACCGGCGCCCGGCCGGGCAGAAACGGTATCTTCGGCCGGTTCGGCCGGGACCCGGATACGTATCGCACCGTCGCGGCGGACGTCTCGTGTGAACCCGGGAGGCACCTCGGCGATTGGCCCGTCGGCGGGCCCCGCTGCCGCTCAAACCTGAGCGGCGAACCTTTCTGGCGGTACGCCGCGCGCGAGGGCATCGCGACGGCGGCCTTATGGGCCCCGGCCGACTTGCCGCCCGAGGAGGTGGAGGGCGGCGCGTTTATAGCGGGCGGCGACGTCCCCGACGCGAGCCTGGGCGCGTATAATTATCATTTCTTCGCCACCGACAAGTACTTCGCCGAACGCGATACCGCCGCCGGCGGGATATGGAGAAAGATAGCAAGGCGGGACGGCGTCGGCCGGGTGACGCTGGAGCCGCCGGCGTGTTTGGCGGGCCGCGAGCTCGAGATAACGCTCGAGCCGGAGACCGAGCTATATTTAAATATTTCCGTCGCGGGGCGGAAGCAGCGCGTGAGGACCCGCACTTACAGCCATTACTTCGCGTTCCCTTTCGGGCGGGGGGTCTTGGGCCGCGGCCGCGTTATGGGCAGGTTCTTCGTGGTTTCGTCCGCGCCCGAAATACGCGTGTGGTTGTCGCCGCTCGAGGTGGACCCGCGTAGGCCGCTCTTCGACGTGGCGGCGCCATCCCGCTTCGGCGAGGAGCTCGCGGCGGACGGGCCGTTCAGCACCCGCGGCCGGCCGCTCGACCTCGGCGCGCTGCACGACGGCGTCATCGGCCGGGGGCCGTTCGTGGGGCAATACTGCTACCAAACCGAAGAAAAGAGGCGCCTGGGTTTCTGGGCGTGGCAGCGTTATAGGCCGGACCTCTTCCTCCTCTTCGATTACGGCCTGGACGAAATCGCGCAGGTGTTTTGGCGTCATTACGACCCCTCGCACCCGGCCTACGACGCCGAGAAGTTCTTCACGTACGGCGAGGCCTTCGAGCTCGCGTACCGCTACGTCGATGAGGCGCTGGGGAAATTTATAAAGGGAGCGGCCGGCGACGACGTCGCGTTCTTCGTCGTCTCGGCGCACGGCAACCGGCCTTTTCGGCGGGCATTTTGCCCGAGTCGGTGGCTGCTCGAGAACGGTTATTTGGGACTTGCCCCCGGGGCAAAGCCCTGGGGCGTCGACGTGCCCACGCCGGAGGCCGCGCTCCGCCGGGGCCGGTACCGACCCGCGGTGGCGTGGGAGCGGACGCGCGCGTACGCCCAGGGATACGGCCAGATTTATCTGAACGTCAAGGGCCGCGAGAAGCGGGGGGCCGTCTCCCGCGGCGACGCGGAGGGTTTGAAGGCCGAGCTTCGGACCCGCCTCTTGGCCGTACGGGACGGCGCCCGAAAGGCCGTGGTCGCGGTGGGCGACGGCGACGAACTCTTCGCCGGGCCGCGGCGTTTTTGCGCGCCCGACCTCGTCGTCTCGTTGGCGGACGGTTACGGCGTCTCGTGGGAATCCGTACTGGGGGGCTTCGCCGACGCGGTTTTCGCCGACAACCGCGGCGTCGTTTCCGGCCACCACGCCGCCGTAGGGCCGGACGCGGTGCCCGGGTTGATATTCTCGAATTTGAAGTTAGACGCGGCCGGCGCCGCGGTGGAGGACGTGGGGCCGACTATATTACGTACTTTAGGGCTCGAGCCGCCCGGCGGCGTCGACGGCGTTTCTATGGAGGTAAGGCCGCGCTAGCGGCCTTTTTTCTTGTGGGAAAGAACGGCCTCGGCCCGGGCGAGGTCTTCGGGGAAGGTTATTTTAAAGTTGTCGCGTTCGCCCTCGACGGATACGACGCGGCCGCCGGCTAGCTCCAGCGCCGCGGCGTCGTCGGTCACGTCCCACCGTTCGCGCGCCGCGGCCCGGTAGGCGTCGGCGACGGCGGCCAACTTGAAAGCTTGCGGCGTTTGCGCCGCGCGCAGAGCTTCGCGGGCCGGCGTGCTTTCGACGGCGCCGTCGTCGCCGATTCGCTTCAGGGTATCGACCAGCGCGACCGCGGGTACCGCGCCGTCGGCGGTCGCGAGCGCCGCCAGCAGGCGGCGCACCAGCGCCCGCGTCGCCAGCGGGCGCGCCGCGTCGTGGATGAGGACCGCGGCGTCGGGGGAGGCGAGTGCCGCGGCCGCGGCCAACCCCGCGGCGGCCGAGTCGCGCCGCGCCGCGCCGCCCGCGACGACGGCCCGCACCTTTTCGAAGTCGTAGTCCGACGCGAGCCGGCGTAGTTTTTTTTCGGCGCCCGGCGCGGCCACCGCCACCACCGCGTCCACTTCTTCACATTCCTCGAAGAGGGCCAGGCCGTAATATACCAGAGGGCGCCCGGCGAGGGGCGCGTAAATTTTGTCGCGGCCACCCATGCGGCTGGAGGAGCCGGCCGCCAGCAGCACGGCCGCGACGCGTACCGCTTGTCGCTTTACGTCTCCCACGGCTCAGCTCGGGCCGGAGCTTACGTAGTCCTCGGAGCCGGGTATCTTACCGAAGATCATGCGCCCGGCCGCGGTTTGGAGTACGCTCGTTACGAGGACGTCGAGCCCTTCGCCGATGCGCGGCCGGCCGTTCTCCACCACGACCATCGTCCCGTCGTCGAGGTAGCCGACGCCCTGGCCGGCCTCCTTTCCCTCTTTCACTACCTGCACCGCCAGCATCTCGCCGGGAAGGACGACGGCCTTGAGCGCGTTGGCCAGGTTATTCAAATTTAGAATCTTTACGCCCTGGAGCTCGGCCACCTGGTTCAGGTTGTAGTCGTTGGTCACCAGGCTGGCGTCGAGGTCCTCCGATAGCCGGAGCAACTTTTCGTCCACCGTCGGTACGTCGGCGTACTCCTTGTCCAGTATTTCGACGCGGGCGAGAGCGGACTTTTGGATCTTGTTCAATATCTCCAAACCGCGCCGGCCGCGATTGCGTTTGAGGGGATTGGACGAATCGGCTATGAGCTGGATTTCCTTCAGAACGAATCGCGGGATGACGACCGTCCCCGGTAGGAAACCGGCCTCGATGACGTCGGCGATGCGCCCGTCTATGATGACGCTGGTATCGAGTACGTTGAGGATCGTACCGCCGCCCTGCCGAGTCCCGAGCGAAGCGAGGAGGGGCAAGTCGCGGAGTTTGGCCGCCCCCAACATCGTCCCGGTGTAGCCGCAGACCAGTACGATTAAGACGTACAGGTATTCGGGCGCCTCCACCGTTTGCGATAGGGCGTAGGCGAGGAGGTTCCCGCCGATGAGGCCCGCGATGAGGCCCAACGTCGCCGCCACCAGCGTTTGAACCGAGTAACGCTCCAACAGGATTTCGACCAGGACTATAAGGCAGCCGACGGCGAAGCCGAAGACCACTCCCCAGAAGGGCGCCGATTCCGCCTTGGATATGAAAGGCGCGAAGAAGTAGCCGACGACCGACGTCGCGGCTATAAGTAGGAATCTTAAAATGTGGAGCATTTCGCTTTGCGGTCGGCCCCGTTAGGTCGAAAACAATTCGTACGCCAGGCGGCGCGCGATTCCCGCGTCGAAACCGCGGCGCGCGAGAAACGACGTAATCGCCGCCCGGCCCTTCCGTTCACCTTTGGCCCTAAACGCCTCGCGGCGGGGAGCGAGCGCTCGCCTCGCCAGCCCCTCCTCATCCTCGTCGACGTTTTCGGCGAGCGCCGCCTCTACCGCTTCGGGGGCGACGCCCTTGGCCGCGAGCTCCGCCCGCAGCGCGCGACGGCCTTTGGGTTTGAGTCGCACGCGGTCGCGGACCCACGCGCCGGCGAACGCCCCGTCGTCCACCAGGCCGCGGCTCGTCAGCAGCTTGACCGCGGCGTCTACGATGTCGCCTTCGTAGCCGTACCGCCGGAGGCGTTCTTCGAATTCGTGCCGGCTTCGCAGGCGGGAACGCAAGTACCTCAGCGCCCGGGCGTACGCGCCGTCCACCTCGGCGGCGAAGGCCATACGCCGCAACTCGTCTTCCGCGAGCTCTCGGCCTACCTCCAACCCTAGGTCGCGCGCGGCCGCCGCCGACAGCCCCACCGCGAACGCGCCGTCGACGAATACCGATACCCGGTCGGGGCGGCGTTTTTGGCGCTCGAGGGCCGTTATCGTGGTCACGTCGGCGTTATTGGTCGGAGGCGGGAGCGTCTTCCCCCGCCGGCGGGCTTTCCGGGGCTCTTATTCCCAGTTCAGTCCGCAGCGTCGCCTCGAGCTCCCGCGCGAGTTTCGGGTTTTCTTTTAAAAATTTTACGGCGTTGGCGCGGCCTTGTCCCAACCGCTCGTCGCCGTACGAATACCACGTCCCCGACTTCTCGACGATGTTGCGCGCCGCTCCCAGGTCCAGCATATCCCCCAGCGCCGATATCCCCTCGCCGTACACGATATCGAACTCGGCCTGGCGGAACGGCGGCGCCACTTTGTTCTTCACGACCTTGACGCGGACGCGGTTGCCAACCGCGGTGTCGCCCTCTTTAATGGTGGCGATGCGCCGGATGTCGAGCCGGACCGACGTATAGAACTTGAGGGCGTTCCCTCCCGGCGTCGTCTCCGGGTTGCCGAACATGACGCCGATCTTTATGCGAATTTGATTGATGAAGACCACGATGGATTTCGTGCGCGAGATGACGCCGGTCAACTTCCGCAGAGCTTGCGACATAAGCCGGGCCTGGAGCCCCATGTGAGCGTCTCCCATCTCCCCCTCCAGCTCGGCGCGGGGCACGAGCGCCGCGACGGAATCGATGACGACCACGTCTACGGCGTTCGACCGGACCAGCTGCTCGACGATGTCGAGGGCTTGCTCGCCGGAGTCGGGCTGCGAGACCCAGAGCTCGTCCACGTCCACGCCCAGGGTGCGCGCGTACTCCAGCGGGAAGGCGTACTCCAAGTCCACCAGCGCCGCGTGGCCGCCCAACTTCTGCGCCTCGGCGATGAGGTGCAGCGCCAGCGTCGTCTTGCCCGAAGCTTCCGGCCCGAAGATCTCGACGATGCGGCCTCGCGGAATGCCGCCCACGCCCAGCGCCGCGTCGAGGCTCAGGCTCCCCGTCGGGACGACGTCCACGTTGGCCCGCGATTTATCGTCGCCCACGCGCATCAGGACCGTCTCGCCGTATTTTTTCTTTATCCCGTCGACGGCGTGTTGTAACGAAACGTCTCTTTCTTCACCTGCGGTCGCCATATTTTCTCCCCGGGCAGAATGTGGAAATATCTTTTACCGCGTATATTAACATAAAACACGCGCTTCGAAAAACCGTTTAATCGCCGCCCAGGCGCCAACGCCCGATTTCCTCGTATATCGAACCCTCGGGCGTAAGGGTGGATTTGACCAGCGCCACGGCCTCGAGTTGCTCCGCCGGCGCGGCGAATCCGTCGAGCTGCTCGATCTTCCGGGCCGCCGTCGCCGCGGCCCCGCGGGGTTCTTTGACCCGGCCTATCGTGAGGTGCGGTTTGAAAGGCCGCTTCTCGCGGGCGAAGCCCAGCGGCTCGAGCGCCTTATCCACCGCCGCCGCCAGCGCCCCCGCCGCCGCCGCGCCCTCGCCCAGGCCGACCCATAGAACGCGCGGCGCCCGGGTGTTGGGGAAGCAGCCGCAGTCCGACAGCGAGAGCGCGAACGGCTCGGCCGCGGCCGCGACCGCCGCCAGCGCCTCCTCAACCTTCGGTACCAGTTTCTCCTCGACTTCACCCAGGAACTTCAACGTCAGGTGGACGTTTTCGGCCGGGACCCACCGCACGCCGCCGCGCCGGCCGCTTTCGCACGCGTCGGCCAGCGACGCCCGGTGGCTCGCCGGGAGCTCCGCCGCTACGAATAACCTCACCGCTTCTCTCCTTTCGCGCGCAAACGCAGCCGCAACATGTCGAGGGCGTGCTGCGACGCGCGGAGGCGGACCCAGCCGCGGCCGCCGCCGAAGGAACGCGTATCGCTCGTCGTCCGGCCTTCCTCCGCCAGCGCGAACCACGTCGTGCCCACCGGTTTCTCGGGTGTGCCGCCGCTCGGGCCGGCGACGCCGGTCACGGCCAACGCGTACGTCGCGCCGAAGCGCGCCCGCGCCCCCTCGGCCATCTCGCGCGCCGTCTCCTCGCTCACCGCACCGCGGGTCGCGAGCGTCGCCGCCGCGACGCCCAACAGGTTTACCTTCGCCTCGTTGGCGTACGAGACGACGCCGCCGACGAACCAGCTCGAGGCGCCGGCGACGTCCGTCACGCGCTTGGCGATAAGGCCGCCGGTGCACGACTCCGCCAGCGCGAGCGTCTCGCCCCGCGCGTCCAACGCTTCGCCCACTACCTGCTCGAGCGCGGCGCCGTCTTCGCCGAAGAGGTGGGCGCCGAGCGCTTCGCGGATGGCTTTTGCGACCGGAGCCGCGCGCTCGCGAAACGTCTCCTCGTCGGGCGCGGCGCCCCATATGCGGAGGTTTACCTGGGCCGTTTGCGGGAGATAGGCGAGGTGGACCCCCGCGGGGACTTCCACGCCCGCCAGCCGCTCGGCCACCGCCGATTCCGGCAGGCCGGTGGCGTGGAGTTGTTTCTCGTAAACCCGCTCTCCGACGTAGCCTTTCTTCTCCAAAAACGGGACCAGGCCGTGCTCGAAGATGTACTCCATCTCGGCCGGCACGCCGGGCAGGAGACACAGTACGAAACCCGCCGGTTCGACGACGATGCCGGGCGCGGTCCCCAGCGGGTTGGCCAATACGTGGGAGCCCGCCGGGACGCGGGCCTGGCCCACGTTGACCGCGGGCATTTCGATGCCGCGTCGTGCGAAGCGCCGCTCGATCTCTTTGAGCGTGGGCCGGTGCAGCACGAGCTCGAGGCCCAGGTGTTTCGCGACCGCGGCCAGCGTGCGGTCATCCTCGGTGGGGCCCAGGCCGCCGGTCATGACCGCGAGGGGCGTCAGCGCGCGCGCCTGCTCGAGCGCGGCGACGATGTCGGCGTCCACGTCCCCCACGACGAGTTGGCGCCGCGTCGCGATGCCGAGCGCGGCCAACCGCCGCGACAGGTACGCGGCGTTGTTGTTAACCGTTTTACCCATCAAGAGCTCGTCGCCGATGGCGATGACGGTCGCGTCCATAATTTCACCTCGGCCTTATCGCAGCTCGAACGCCGGCGGCGGCGCCTGGTGGAAGCGCATCAGCGCCGCGCCTTCGGCCGCGAGTATCTTCCTTTCCTCGTCGCTCTTAGTATTCCGAAAAGCCCACTCCAGCGACAGCTTCGGCGCCTCGACGTGAATGTAGTCGAGGTAAACGTCGCCGTTGCCCAGCGGGTACAGTTGGAATTCGTAACGGCGTTCCTTTCGGCACTCGAAAGCCACCGCCGCCCAGCCGTACGTCCCGGCCGCGGGGAGGTCGGCCGGCATAACGCGGCGAACGGCGACCGGGGCCGGCGGCCGGTCGTCGGGCCGTTCGACTACTACCAGCTCGGCGGCGGGTGCGAAGGGGCTCGCCGGCTCGCATACCGCCATGCGGTAGTTTACCTTTACGGCCCCCCGCGGCCAGTAATAGGGGCCCGCGCGCGCCATCGCGCCCAACGGACCTTGCTCGGCGGTACAGTAAAGGGCCCGGCGGTTGCGCGCCCGCTCGTCGAAGACCGGGACGCCGACGTTGTAGTCGAAGGCGTCCTCCTCGAGCACTTGAAAGGTCCACTCGAACGCTTTCTTGGCCGGGATAACCGGCGTTACCCCCCGCCTTAGCATAACGTAGTCGCCGTCGGCGTATACGCAGCCGTACTTCTCGTTTCTCAATAACTTGACGAGGCGTATACGGCTGCGGTGCTCCGAGACGACGGGCGGCGTCTTCCACGGTTCGCCCAGTCGCGCGGTGCATATCACGACCTCGCGCGGCAGCAGCTCTTTTACGTATCGGAATTTATGAGGATGTAAATAGATGCGCCACCGCTCCGAGAAATGGGGTAGGAGGAACATCGACGCCGCGAGCGAGTCGTCTCGGGAAACGAAGCGTGCTACTTTCGGAAAGCGACGCACCCACGGTTCGACGTAGTACCACGACCGGTTGTAGCGAACCCCCAACGGCCCGAACGTCGCCGCCGACGCTACGCCGGCGAATATTAAATACGCCGTCGCGGCCCGCCGCGCCCATCCGACGGACCACCCCTTGCGGCCTACCCACTCTTCGACGCGCCCCCACGCCCGCACGGCGAAGTAGACGAGGAACGGGACCAGCGGCATCACGTACTGGTACTGGATGGCGTAGTGGCTGGGCACCCGCGAGAACAGGGCGTACGTTATGGGCGTGACGTACGCCAGCCATCCCCATCCCGCGGCCGCCGGCAGGAACGCCCACGGCGTCAGCATGTGGAGCAGGTACGCCGCCCGCGCCGGGTCGGCCGCGCGCGCGAGGAAGAACGCCGGGTGACGAAACGCGTATTTGAGAAGGTCCACCGGCGAGCCGGCGACGCCGAAGGTATGCAGGATGGGATTGGAGGCGAGGTCCGTGACGTCCATGAGCTGCGGGTAGATGACGTACGTCGCGGCGAGGAAGTGGACGAGCGAGAACGCGGCGACGAGCGCGCCCCAACGGGTTTGTTTCAACCCCAAGATGATGAACAGGCCCGCGGCGCAAGTGTACAGCGCCAGTTCCTCGAGTAGGAGGGTGGTGAGGAAGAAGCACAGCAGGCCGAGGCGGGGCCTGCCGGCCTCGAAGGCCCAAAACGCCCACAGCACCAGCGCCGGCGCGAACGTCCGCGGATGGAAGTCGTAGAGGGCGACCCAGTGTAACGACGCGAAGAACAGCGGCGACAGCGCGAACGCCAACGCGAGGTAGCGCGAGGCGGTGTGGCGGCGGGCGATGAGGTACGCCGGTACCGCCGCGGACGCCAGGGCTAAGACCTGGAGGACGATGAGCGTGCGCGCGCTCGGAAACGCCAGCGACAGCGGCGAGAGCAGTTGGTTAACCAACGCGACGTGGTTGAGGTGGGGCCGGGCGAAGAGGACCGTCTGGTACAGGAAACCGCCCCGGCCGCCGGCCCAGAAGACGTGGTGTTGTATGCCCAGGTCCACCGCCGGCGCCCAGAACGCGTCGAACTTCTTATTGGCGAGGTAGATGAAGGTGACGGCGAAGGCCGCGGCCGCCGCGGCCAGCAGGAGCGCCGCCCGGGCGCGACTACGGTCCGGCGCCGCGGGGCGTCTAAACCTCGGCGCGAGCCAGGCGACGGCGGCGGCCGCCGCGGCCGCGGCCGCGACGATAACGAGCTGCCCCATTATATCGGCTGGCGCCGGCGACAACGTTCCCCCTTAGGTGAAGACGTTTCCCAGTAAACCGGTCGCGCGGGCGATGGCCCGGGCGGCTTGGAGGATGAGGTTGGCGTATAAGGCCGCGACGACGTCGTCGGCCATTATGCCCCAGCCGCGCGGTAAACGCTGCGACCGCCCCGCCGGAAACGGCTTCAGTACGTCGAAAGCGCGGAAAAGGATGAACGCGAAGACGGCGTACGCGAGGGTCTTGGGTAAAAAGGCGACGGCGACGAAGTACCCCGCGAACTCGTCTACGCACACGCGGCCGGGGTCTTTCTTTCCCCAAACCTCCTCGGCTACGCCGCCGGCCCAGACGGCCGCCGCCGTCGCCGCCGCGGCCACGCCCATTACGACGTAATGGTTGGCCGGGAGGAGCCACCAGTAGACGGCCAGCGCGCCCAGCGTCCCTACCGTCCCGGGCGCCAGGGGCGAGTAGCCGAGGTAGGCCACCGAGGCCACGAACGTCGCGAGCCGCCGCTGTAGTTGTCCCGCCATAAGCTCCCTAACGGACGAAGACGTCCGCCAAGACTTGTCGGTTCTTCCAGAGGTACCACACGCCCGTGATGAGCGTTAGCACGACCGCGACCCACAGCGTGAACGTGATCGCGCCGTCGACCACCGGGTCGAGGGCCCCCGGCCACTCATTTCCCAGCCGGTGGGCCGCGACCGAGTGGCCCAGTATCCCCGCGATGGCCGCCATCTGGAACGCGGTCTTCCATTTGGCGAGGGTGGTGGGGTAGATGTAAATGCCCTTCGCGCCGGCCACGGCGCGGAACCCCGTTATGACCAACTCCCGGACGACGATGGCGAGGACCATCCACAGCGGGACCGCGCCCAGGCCGGCGAAGCTCACCAGCGCCGTAACGACGACGACTTTGTCGGCCAGCGGGTCGATAACTTTACCGAAATCGGTTACGCAATCGAGCCGTCGCGCGAGGTAGCCGTCGAGGATGTCGGTGGCGATGGCGCCTATGAAGATGAAGAACGCCGCCGTGTGGTGTGCGGCCGAGTTCGAGAGCAGGAAAACCAAGAATACGGGCGCGGACAGAATTCGAAGCAAGGTGAGTAGGTTGGGCCAATTAAGCACGGCGCGCCCCCCGGGCCGCGCGCGCCACGAGCTCGTAGCCTTCCCAGCCGGCGATTTCGACGCGCGCGAAACGTCCCGGCGTAAGCTCCCCGGCGTCCGGGATTAGCGTGACGGGGTCGCCCTCCGGCCCTTGGAAGTACGTTCGCCCGACGGCGACCCCTTCCGGCGTAACGCGGTCGACGAGAACGTCGAAAGAGCGGCCGCGGAGCTCGCGGTAGAGCTCGGCCAATACGTCCTGTTGACGCAGCATCAGCTCCTCGCGCCGCGCGGCCGCGGCTTCGCGCGACGGCCTATCCGGCAAGGAGGCCGCCGGCGTCCCCTCTTCCGGCGAGAACTCGAAGACGCCGACGTGGTCGAGGCGCGCCGCCCGGATGAAGTCGGCGAGCAGCTCGACGTCGTCGTCCGTCTCCCCCGGGAAGCCGACGATGAAGCTCGTGCGGAACGCCGCGCCCGGGACCGACGCGCGCACGTGCTCGAGCCGGGCCAGCGCCTCCTCGGGCGTCCAAGCCGGCCGGCCCATGGCCTGCAGGAGATGGGGCGCGACGTGCTGGAGCGGGACATCGACGTAGTTGACGACGGCCTCGACGTCGGCGAACGCGCCCAGCAGCTCTTCCGTCAGCCGCGCCGGGTGCAAGTAGAGGACGCGCAGCCACGGCACGCCGGCGCCGTCGAGCCGCCGCAGCAACGCCGCCAGGTTCAGGCCGCGGCCCAGCTCCTCGCCGTAGCGGCTCGAGTCCTGCGCCAGTAGTATAAGCTCGGCTACCCCTCGAGCCGCGGCGTACTCGGCCTCGCGCACGACGTCGTCGGCGTCGCGCGAGCGGTAGGGCCCGCGGAGCCGCGGGATGGTGCAGAAGGAACAGGGGTGGTCGCACCCCTCGGCGATTTTAAGAAACGATACGTGCGGCGCGGTAAGGCGGGGTCGCTCGGCGACGCCGGCCAGCGGCGGCCGGGGCCGGCCGACGTCGATTACGCGCCGGCCCGACGCGGCTTCGCGTACCGCGTGCGCCAGCCGGGCCGCCGCGCCCACGCCCAGTACGACGTCTACCCGTTCGAACTCCCGGGCGAACGCGTCGGCCGCGAGTTGCGGCCAGCAGCCCGTCACGGCCAGCGTCGCGTCCGGTTTTATGCGCCCCGAAAGCTCGGCCAGTACCCGGCGTCCCTCGTCGCGAGCGGGGGCTATGAAGGCGCACGTGTTCACGAGGACGACGTCCGCGGCCTCTTCGTCCGGCGTCAATTCGTACCCGTCGGCGAGGAGCTCGCCCACCGCTACTTCGGCGTCGACCAGGTTCTTGGCACACCCGAGACTTATGACGGCTAGCGTCCGGCTCACGGACCGTTTTGTTCGTTCACGTCGACGATTTCGACCCCCGGCGGGACGTCGAAGGAGAAAAGGCTCGCCGGCAGGCCCGGGTTGAATTCGTACGCCGAGAACCGGTACGACGTGGAGTTGCGGGCGGCATCGTAGAAGTCGGCGCGCACCGCGACGAGGCGTTCGCGGTCGATCCACATCCGTATCTCGGGGAACGGCGCCGGTTCTCTCTTGGCGTCGAGGTGGAGCTCGTACGTCCCGCCGCCGGTTTCGGCGGCCAGCGCGACGTCGTAGTCGGCCGATAGGTTGTCGAGCGCCCGGGGCAAGTCGGCCAGGTACGAGAGGCCGGGGCCGGCGTAGCGGAGGACCTGGGTGCCGCCGGGGATGTAGACGTACATGTACTCGCCGTCGAAGACGATGGTCTGCTCGAGCGGCTCGCGGAACTCGACGCGCACCAGGTTCGGTTGGCGCGAATAGAGAACGCCGGCGCTCGAGGAGGTCTCGCCCAGGTGGGGCGAGGAGGTCGCCACGACGACGTCGGCCCGGAAGTCGTCCAGCGCTTTGTACCGTTTGGTGACGCGGGCGAGTAGCTCGTCGGCGCTTATCGACGGCGACGCGTCGTAAGGCCAAACCGCCGCGGTCGGAGCCGCGGCGTTCGCGACGAACCAGCATAGGAACGCGAATTTATATAACGTCTTCGCCACCGGGCCCCGGTCCTGCGTCTTCCAATTCATCCAGAGATTTAATGAGCACTTTCCGGCCTTTGGGGCCCTCGTCGGGTCCGACGATGCTGCGGAGCTCCATAACGTCGATCAGGCGGCCGGCGCGGGCAAAGCCGATGCGGAAGCGGCGCTGCAGCATCGAGACCGACGCTTTCTTTTGCGAGACGACGAGGGCGACGGCGTCGTCGAAGAGCTCGTCCTTCTGCTCGAGGTAGGTTCCGCCGGGCGCTTCCGCCTCGTCGGCGACCTCTCGTACGGACGTTAAACCCTGCGGCGCCGGCTGCTCGGCCCAGAACTCGACGACGCGGCCGACCTCGTCCTCGCCCACGTACGCCCCCTGAATTCGTTCCGGCTCGGCGGCGCCGGTGGGGAGGAACAGCATGTCGCCCTCCGGCAGGAGATGTTGCGCCCCCGTGCGGTCGAGGATGGTCCGGGAGTCCACCTGCGACGAGACGCTGAAGGCGATGCGGCTCGGGAAGTTGGCCTTGATGACGCCGGTGATGACGTCTACCGAAGGCCGTTGCGTCGCGACGACGAGATGTATCCCCACCGCGCGCGCCATTTGCGCCAGGCGGACGAGCTGCTCCTCGACCTTGCGCGCCTTTTCGCGGACCATCAGGTCGTTGAGCTCGTCGACGACGACGACGATGTACGGCAGCGGCCGGCCCTCTTCCCCGTCGGTTCCCGCCGGAATCTTCTCCGCCAGTTGGCGGCGGCCCTCGTCCGCGGCGAAGAGTTTATTGTAGGCTTGGATGTTGCGCGCGCCCACCGCGGCGAGGAGTTTGTAGCGCCCCTCCATCCGCCGCACGACGGCCTTGAGCGCCCTCACGGCGTCCTCCATCTCGGTGAACAGCACCTGGTCGTAGCGCCGGTGCGGTACGTCCCGGAAGATCGAGAGGTCGACTTTTTTAGGGTCGATGATGAGGAATTGGACTTCGTCCGGCGTCGACGTCATCAAGAGCGACGTTACGACGGCGTTCAGGAATATGCTTTTGCCCGAGCCGGTGGCGCCGGCGACGAGGAGGTGCGGCATCCTGGTGAGGTCCGCCGTAACGACCTGGCCGTCGTGCCGCCGCCCGAGGGGCACGGTCAGCTTCGAACGTTGGACCTCTTTATAAAAGGCTTTGGTGCCGAGCAATTCGCGCAGGCCGACGCGGGAGGCCACCGGGTTGGGGACGTCTACCGCGACGGCGCCGCGGCTGGCCAGGCTGGTCACCGTTATGCCGGGTACGGCCATGTTGCGGGCCAGGTCTTCCTCCAGCGATTTCATGGCGCCGAACTTTTGCCCGGGCGCGAGCTCGACTTCGAAGCGGGAGACGCGGGGGCCGACTTTTATCTCGCGGACGCGGCCTTCGACTTTGTAGGAGGTGAGCGCGGCCTCAAGCCGCTTTTTGCAGTCGGTGAGATATTCCCGGGAGACCTCCTCCTTGGGCGGCTCGGGGGGTGCCAGGAGGTCGCGGGGAGGTAGTTTGTACGGGTGGGGGGGCCTGCGGCGGGGCGGGGGGGCGGCTGCGGCCCGCGATTCGGACGGCGGCGGCTCGAGCGGCTCGAGCGCCGGTTCCTCGACCAATTCGGTTCCGGCGGGCGGTGCCGTTTCGACCTCGACCTCCTCCTCGTAGAGCTCGCCCTCTTCGCGCCGGAATATGGGCGACGCGCCGCGAGCCAGCCATTTCGCGAAGCCGGCCGCGGCGTTTAGCAACCTTTTGGGCGAGACGCCGGCGACGGCCCACGCCGCGGCGACGACGAGCGCGGCTGCCGCAAGTACGAGGCCGAATACCCTCCCGACGGCGAACGTGACGGCGTTGCGGAGGAATAGGCCCACGGCGCCGCCCCGCGCGACCGCGGCCGCGAAGGTCTCCTCGCCTTCGCCCCCTACGGCGAGCGCCAACAGCGCCGCGCCCAGGAATACGGCCAGCATGAAGACGATGAGCCTGAACTCGCGCGCCAGCGATACGCCGCCGCGAAACTGGAAGAAAGCCCACAGGCCGAAAAAGACGGGGAGGGCGAAAGCCGCCCGCCCCAGCGTCTCGAGCAGCCAGAAGGAAAGCCACGCGCCGGCGATGCCCAGTCTGTTGTGGATCGGTTGGCCGGCCGAAGCCAACCCCGTGGGGTCTTCGGCGTCGTGGGTCGCCAGGCTCGTCGCGCACGCCGCGGCGACGACGACGAGAACGACGCCCAGTAGTTGACGGCCGTACTTGAATCCCGATTCCGTCTTTTTCTTGCCGCTTCGTCCGGCCATAATTAAAGCGCTTTGCAAACGCGCGTGTTGTCGGCCCTTGTAAGCGCGACCGGCGACGCCTCGGCGTCGCGCCGGTTAAACCGCCGCCCGTCGCCGGGAATTAGCTTGGTAGAACCGGCCCGGGCCGCCGTTTGGTCTATGCGGCCCGCGCTTCGCGAGGCCGGTATTATATCAATAGGGCGAACAGGCCGAGGGCGGCACAGTACGCGCCGAACCAGGCGAACCCGCGGCCTCGAGCCGAAGCGAGCACCACGTATATCGCCGCCAAACCCGCGACGAACGCCACGCCGAACGCCAGCGCCAACCCGGTCCAATCCCCTTGAAACGCCCTTATCTTCGTTGCCTCCAACGCCGCGGCTCCCAGGATAGCCGGCACCGAGAGGAGGAAAGAAAACGTTGCCGCTTCGGCGCCGGCGAGGCCGACGAGCAAACCGGCGACGATCGTCATCCCGGACCGCGAGACGCCCGGCGCGATGGCCAGCGCTTGGGCCGCACCCACCGCCAGCGCCGCGGCGAAGGCCATGTCCGCCAGCTTCGCGTCGCCGCGTCTTACAAACGACGACGCCGCCAGGACGCCGCCGGTGAATAATAGCGCTGCGCCGACGGCGCGGCTGCTTTCGAATAGGAGCTCGATTCGGCCCTCGAGAGCCAGGCCGACGACGGCCGCGGGTAGCGATGCCACCGCTATGAGCGCCACGAACCTCAGCCAACCCCGCCCCCCGCCCGAGGCCGCCGAGAAAATCTCCTTCAAGCGTCGTCGGAAATAGACGAGGACCGCGAGGGCCGTCGCGACGTGCAACGCCACCTCGACGACGATACCCGGCGCGGCAATCCCTAAATATTCCTGGGCCAAGACGAGGTGCCCGGACGACGAAACCGGCAAGAACTCGGTCAAGCCCTGGACCAGGCCCAACACCGCGTAGCGTAAGTATTCGGGCGTGTCAGACTCCTTTTCCTATTTTCGAAATACTATCAACTCCGCTTGTCGAAGTCAATAAGCAATAAAACTTTTGATATCTAAAAGGGATGTGGGTGTCTCCCGCCGGGATAAAGCCGCGGTTGAGGGGTTAGGTTATTGTACGTAGCCGAGGGCACGCAGCTCGGCGGCAAAGTCCTCGTCAAACTCGGCGACTTCTTCTCGGGAGACGGTCTCTTGCCACAACGAGAGCGCTACGAACAAAGCGTCGGCGAGGGAAGACCGCGACAACAACGGGTCGTTCTCTTCCGGGTCGAGGAGTAGGTCGTAAAATTCGCCCGGCCGGGACCCGCCGTCGTGCGGTAGTATCAACTTCCAGTCTCGCCAAAAGACGCAGTCGCGCCGTTTCGGCTTGTAGTCGGGCGACGCCCCGAACTTGCTCCCGGCGTATATCAGCACGGCCTCCTCGCCCGGCGTCCGCAGGAGGCTTCTTCCTCGCATGTTGGCCGGCTTCGCAACGCCTGCGACGTCGAGTATCGTCGGCCCGAGGTCGAGCAAAGTTACCGGGTCCTTGAAGTCGCCGGCCGGCTCGCCCGGGACGGCGACGAGCAGCGGTACGCGCAGGACCGTTTCGTATACCGACTTGCCGTGTTCGTACGTTTTGTGCTCCCAAAACTCCTCGCCGTGGTCGGCGGTAACGACGACGACCGTCCGGCCGCCGGCGGCCAGCCGCGCCAGAATCGGTTCCAGCAGGTCGTCCATGAAGCGGCACTCGCCGTCGTAAAGGCGGTGGTACGCCGGCGCCCGCGTTTTGACCGCCGGGCGGTAATCGTTTACTAGTTCGGCGTCGGCGCCGCTATAATACCCCGGCGGCGGCGCGTACGGTGCGTGCGGGTCCATGAAGTGGGCCCATACGAATCGGGGCCGGCGTCCTCTCGTAGACGTCACGGTTTCGAGTTCGCGGGCCAGCCGTCGGCTGTACTCGCACGTCGGCGTCTTATTGAGGACCTTCCTGAACGCGGGGCCGTACCAGTTGGTATCGTAGAAGCGGACGAGGCGTAATAGCGGCCGGTCCTCGGCGTAGTAGTAGTGGTCGAAGCCGTCCACGACGTACGAGAACCGCTGCAAGAGCCGGTTGGCGTTTAGGGCGTACGTGTCGTACCCGGCGGCGTAGAGGAGGCGGGCCACGGTGGGGGGCCGGCGCACGGGCGCGAGTAGGTGCCGCCGAGCGTGTACGTCGGCGTACTCGCCGGTGAAGACGGAGCCCATCGAGGGGATGGTCCAGGAGGCCGTCGCCCGGGCGTTGCGGTACGTTACGGCGTGGCGTTCGGCGAAGGCCGCTAAGTTGGGCATCAATTCCCGGTTAAATGCGTCGGCGCGCCAGGCGTCGAGTACGACGAGCACTATATCCGGTCCGGGCGCTACGGGCCTGAACCGAGGCGCCGTTACGTGGTAGCCGACTAAGCCGGCGAATAGCAGGACGCCCGCCGCGCGGAACCACCGGCCTACTCGCGGCAGCCGCCGCCCGAGGGAGCGGAAGAGGAAACCCAACGCCGCCGCCAGGGGGATGGCCCCCGCTAAAAACACCGCCCAGTACGCCGCGAAACCTACCGGGTCCCGGACGTCGAACGAGAGGAACCACCACTCGAACTCAAAACGTGCCGTAAGCGCGAGGACGAGCCACCCGGCCTCCGCGGCGACGGCAAGGGCGACGACGGCCGCGGCGCGCCAGCGCGCGCTCGAGGCGACGTTCTTCTCCCGGTTTACGGCGGCCGCGGCACTCCACGCGAGCAGCGAGGAAACGGCCGTTACGACCAGGTAGAACAAGGACCGGGTTAACGCCGACTCCCACAGGTCCAAAGGCCGCCATACGCCGCGCACGCCCCATACGTGGGTAATGAGGGCTTCCGCGGTACCCCACAACGCGGCTACCGCGGTGATGAAGGTGAGAGAATGCGCTTTTTTTAGCAGCCTCGCGGCGACGCTAAGCGGTTTAGTTCGGATATAAAAAGGAGCCTTTATCCCGGCACCCTCGGTTCGGACGTGCATAGCTGACCTTTACTGTACGTAACCCAGCGCCCGGAGGTCCGCGGCGTCGGCGAAATCCGCTGCTCGAGCGGGCTGCATACCTTTGGGCTTAACCGCCTTCTTCCACTTTTCCAACTTCGCGCGTAGCGCTCGGGCCACGTCGTCTTCCGGGAGCCCGTTGCGCTCGCCCGGGTCTTGCTCGAGGTTGTAGTACTCGCCGGCCGCGTTCATCTTCCAGTGCTCCAGACTTAGCTTCCAAGGCCACAGTACGACGGCGTCTCGCCGCGGCGGTTGGTAGTCTTTCCGGTCGGTGTAATCGCTGCCTATGAAGATTAGTTTGTTTTGGCCCTCCCGGGGCGTCCCGGCGAGCGGCCGCCCGGGCATATCCGCCGGCACGTCGACGCCGGCGAGGTGGAGGAGCGTCGGCGTCAGGTCTATGAGGCTGGTGGGGGTGTCGGTCACGGCCGGCCCGCGCCCGGGTACGGCGACGATTAGCGGTACGCGCGTAACCGTTTCGTAGACCGACTTGCCGTGGCCGTACGTGTAGTGCTCCCAGAACTCCTCGCCGTGGTCGCTGGTTATAATCACGACCGTGTTGTCGGGGTCCGGTATCGCCTTGAAAACCCGCCCCAGGACGTCGTCCAGAAACGCGCATTCGCCCTCGTAGAGGCGGTGGTAGGCGTCGCCCCGCTCGCGCAGGTCGGGTTTATGGTCTTTTATGAATTTTTCGTCCGCGGGGTCGTAGTAGCCCGGCGGAGGGTTGTACGGCGCGTGGGGATCCATGTAGTGTACCCACAGAAAGAACGGCCTGCGGCGCGGCTTGGCGAGGTACGACCGCGTAAGCCGCGTGATGGTGCGACTCGTCTCGGGCCGGTATCTTTTACGGGGAAGGTATTTTTGGCGAACCGGCCCGCAACACCAGTTGGTGCTGTAAAAATGTATCGCGCGGAGGCGCGGCCGCCAGTCCCAGTATATAAAGTAATCGAAGCCGGTGGTAATGGGCGTGTAGTGCTCCAGGACGACGTTGCCCACGACGGCGCCGGTATCGTACCCGGCGCCGCGCAGGTGCGACGCCGCCGTGCGGTGCAGGTCGCGCGAGGGGCGGGGCCACAACCGCGTCGCGTCCGGATAGTGGCCCGTAAAGCACGCCGCCATCGAGGGGTACGTCCACGGCGCGCACGCCCACGCCCGTTCGTAAACGACCGCGTTTTTTTCCGCGTAGGCCGACAGCTTGGGCATGAGGTCGGGCCTGAAGGAGTCCGCTCGCCACGCGTCGAGTACGATAAACAAGATGTTCGGGCCGCGCGGTACGGGGCGGAGGGCGGGGACGACGAAGTGCGCGGCGACGAGAAGCGCGAAGCCGGCGACGCCGACGACGCGCAAGACCTTCCCGGCCCGCCGCCACCACCGCTTTCCCGCAGCGCGCCGGGCTAATAGGACGGCGAGGCCTATGCCCAGAACGGCGAACGCGAGCCAATACTCGAAGAACGGCGCCGGCTCGCGGAGGTTTACCGCCAAATCGCCTATTTTAACTTTGCCTTTGCGGAAGAAGCCGATGACGAGCCAACCGACGTTGGACGTAATCAACGCGGCCACGGCCGCGGCGGCGCCCCACCGGCGAGCCGTATCCAGCACCCATCTGCCGGATAGGAGCTTTACGACGCCGGATATTACCAGCGCCGCGACGCCGGCGGCCGCGGAGAGCACGCCTACGGTGAAGCAGTAGAACACCGCGCGCCGGTACGCCGATTCGTAGACGAGGTCGCCCCACCACGTCCCGGCGGGGTGCCAGAAATAGTTGAAGACGGCCTCCGCCGCGCCCCAGAAGAACGCCAGGGCCAGGACGAATGTCGCCCACGCCAACACACTCTTTAACGTTTTAATAACCACGCGGTAAATCTTTTTTCCGTGCCGGCCTGTTGAAATAGTAGCTATTGGATATACCCTAGGGCCCGGAGGTCCGGCGCGGCGGCGCCTCCGTATTCGGGGTACCGACCCGTGCGCCTTACGTTACGCCGCCACACCCGCAACGCCTTGCGGAGGCGCCCCGCAGACTTATCTTCCGGTAGCGGCCTCAGCTCGCCGGGGTCGGCGGCGAGGTTGTAGTATTCGCCCCGTCGCCCGGGTTTTTGGTGAAACAGGATAAGTTTATAAGGCCAAATGATTACGGCGTCCCGGCGTTCCGTTATACGGCCGCGGAGCTTAAGGAAACAGCCCCCGATGAATACGGGCCGACGGTCTTTAACGACGTCTCCGTCAGTCGTTAAAAACGGCCGGCCCTGCATCGTCGGCGGCGGTTCGTAACCGCTGAGGGTGAGGAGCGTGGGCGCGAGGTCCACCAAGCTTACGGGCGTGTCGACCACGGCCGCGGCCTTAGCCGGTAAAAAGACGAGGAGTGGGACTCGCGTTACCGTTTCGTAGACCGATTTTCCGTGGTAAAAACCGTATTCTTGACTGTGTTCCCAGAACTCCTCGCCGTGGTCGGCGGTTATTATCGTAATGGTATCGGGCTCCGCGGCAAGGCGCGGGAGGATAGGTGCCAACAGGTCGTCCACGAACCGACATTCCCCCTCGTAGAGGCGCTTGTTGACGTGCCGTCGCCTTCTCAAGATCGGACGAAAGTCCAAAATATATTTCTCATCGTCCGGTAAGTAATAACCCGGGGGTGGCGTATAGGGGCCGTGGGGGTCCATATAGTGGACCCATAGAAAATATGGCCGCCGGTGAGGACGCGCCAGGTACGTGCTGAGCATACGGCTGAGGATCCGGCTGTCCTCGGAGATCCGCTTCCCGTGAAAAAGGCCTCGGACGGCCGAGCCGTACCAATTAGTGTCGTAGAAATGGATCCCGCGGAGGAGAGGCGACCAATCCGAAAAGTAAAAGTCCTCAAAACCTTCCGTTGTCGGGCTGTCTCGGTTGAGGACGCGGTTCGCGGAGAAGGCCGCGGTCTCGTAGCCGGCCTCGTATAAGATCTGCGCCAGCGTGGGGTTGCGTTTATCCGAGTCGGCGCGCCGGCGGAACTTGTGCGTGTCGTGGTATTGACCGGTGAACGTCGTCGTCATCGCCGGCAGCGTCCACGTGCCGTTGGTCCACGCGCGCTCGAAGTATAGGCTTTTTTCCCGGCTGAACGAGTATAAATTGGGCATCAGCTCCGGCTGCAACGTATCGGCCCGCCAGGCGTCGAGGACAATGAGTATGATATTGGGGCCGTAGGGCCGCGGCCGCAGCATTTGAGTTGCGTGGTGCGTGACGACCGTCGCGAGAAAAAGCGCCGCGCCCGCCACCTGGAGGTATCGCGCCGTTATCCTCGCCCAGCGTCTCCTCCCCAACGCGAACGCGAGGGCGACGGCCACTGCCGCCCCCGCGAGCGCGAAGAACCCCCAGTACTCGAAAAAAGGCGCCCGTTCCTGTATGTCCAGTTTAAAGAGGCCGACGTCGAGTTCGTACGAATCGATTAAGCCGAGGACCAGCCACCCGGCGTTAGAAGCTATGATCGCCGCGAGGGCGACCGCGCCGCCCCACCGGCGGCGGGCGGCCTTTACCGGCCGGCGCCGGAGCCGCCGTATTAAGCTCCCGACGGCGACGACTACGAGGCCGGCGGCCGCCACGACTACGGCGTAGAAAACCACGCGGTTGTACGTCGAGGGGAGCCAGAGGTCCGTCCGCCACACGCCCTTGGGCGGCCAGCGGTAGTTGATAAAAGCTTCCGTCGCGCCCCAGAAGAACGCGGCGGCGGCGACGAACGCCGCCCACGATAACAATTTCCTAAGTATTCTGGGTAACATTAATTAAAAGGGACGCCGGTACCCTGCGTCCCTGCGCGTAATTAAAACACAATTCCCGCGCGAAGGCAAATTTTTAACCTAGGGCCTTCCCGATCATTTCCGGCGCCGGCTCGAGGCCGAAGGTTTTTAGCACCGTCGGCGCGACGTCGTAAATTTTAAGGTCGTCGCGGCGGCTCGAGACCACGCCCGGCCCCGCCCAGGCGAAGATGCCGAATTGCGAGTGGTTGGCGTCGTCGGGGCCGGTGTCGTTCTCGTGGACGTGGACCGTCGCGTTCCCTACCGAGCCGATGGAACGCCAGTCGAGGTCGCCGAAGTAGACGATGAGGTCCGGCGCGACGTTGCCGACGACGCGGTAGAGCTCCTCCGGCCTGAACGCCCGGGTGCCGATGTTGACGCCCCGCTCGTCCGTTATGGCCTCGAGTTTCTCCACGAGCTCGGTGCGCACTTTCTCGTAGTCGCCGGCGGGGATAGTGCCCTGGGGCTCGCGGCCCGCGACGTTTAAAAAGCACCGGCCGTAGTAGCCGCCGTCGCCCCAGGCCCGCGTCTTCTCCCAGTCGACGAGGTCGTACTTGAACTTCGTGCGCTCAGTCGCCGGCTCCTTGAGCACCAGGTAGCCCTCTTTTATCAGCCAGTCGTTGAAGCAGATGCCGCCGACCATGCTCTTGATGCCGTGGTCGGAGACGATCATAACGTGGGCGTCGTCCGGCAGCACCTCCAGGAACTCGCCGACCTTGCCGTCGAGGTAAACGTAATACTCTTTCAGTTTGCCCTTGTAGCGCGGGTCGTCCTCGTAGTTGGGATGCGTGGGGTCGAAGTACTTCCACATGCCGTGGTGCAGCCGGTCCGGCCCCATCTCCACGAACATCAGGAAGTCCCACGGCTTGTTGGTCGCGAGCCACCGCGCGACGGCGAAGCGGTTGGCGGTCATCTTCCACACCTGCTCGAGGAGGTAGTCTTTGTCGCCGGTGCGGAAGTCGCCGACGTCGATGATGTACTCGCCGAACTCTTTTATTATTTCGCCCTTGAGCGAAGCGGGGTAGGTGAACTCGCTGTCGGCGTCGGGCGTGAGGAAGCAGGAGATGAGGTGGCCGTTGACCGGTTTGGGCGGGTAGGACGGCGGCACGCCGACGACGATGACCTGCTTGCCGGCGCGGCCCAGGATATCCCACGCCGCGTCGACGCGGACCGCCTGCGAGTTGGCGAAGAACAGGCCGTCGTAGGAGTGGTCGCGGCGGTTGCGGAAGCCGTAGAAGCCGAGCTGGCCCGGGTCCCGCGACGTCATCATGCACATCCACGCCGGGACCGTGATGGCGGGGATGGTGGACTCCAGCGGCCCCCAGGTGCCGCGCTCCACTATCGATTTGATGTTCGGCAGCTCGTCCAGCCATTTGTCGAAGACGAGGACCGGGTCGGCGCAGTCGAGGCCTATGATAGCGAATTTAGGGGGCATCGTTTACCTCGGGTGTTCTTCCGTTATCGTAAGTTTTCGGTGACGATTTTTATACAGGCTTTAGCCGTTTTCACAGCTTTCAAAACGTCTTTTCGAGAAGGGAATTCCGCTTTCGGTAAGCCGTTGACGGTATCCGGGTAACGTAGGGGAACGTAATATTTCGACAGCTTTTTCAGTTCCGCTGCTATGGCCGCGAATTCCCCCGCGCCGGCGAGCCGGGTCAACTCCAC